>Ga0209395_1000677_pt1 | contig 49384 bp, 46 predicted proteins | sample GOMGulsemesocosm_3_FD_184635 | JGI IMG/M metagenome (GOLD analysis project Ga0209395, IMG submission 184635) | Methane-oxidizing microbial communities from mesocosms in the Gulf of Mexico - GOM9D Gulf of Mexico (SPAdes) (version 2) | ecosystem: Environmental > Aquatic > Marine > Cold seeps... | reverse complement strand
CCTTTGATGCACGTTATCGCTGCTAAAGCGGTTGCATTCAAAGAAGCACTGGATCCTTCTTTCAAAGAATACCAGTCTCAAGTAATCAAAAACGCAGCAGTTATGGCTGATGTTTTCCTTGAGCGTGGCTACAACATCGTTTCTGGCGGTACTCAAAACCACCTGATGCTGGTTGACTTGATCGCTAAAGGCGTAACTGGTAAAGATGCTGACGCAGCCCTGGGCCGTGCTCACATCACTGTTAATAAAAACTCAGTGCCTAAAGATCCACAGTCTCCATTCGTAACTTCTGGTCTGCGTGTAGGTACTCCTGCAATCACGACTCGTGGTTTCAAAGAAGCTGAGACTATTGATCTGACTAACTGGATGTGTGACGTTGTTGATAACATCAACGATGAATCAGTAATCGACCGTGTACGTGGTCAGGTTTCTGAATTGTGCGCACGTTTCCCTGTTTACAGCTAAGGTTTGTTGTAAGTAGTTAGCGCAAGCTAGATTAAGACCGGCGCCCTTTTAACGAGGGTGCCGGTTTTTTTTCGCCTATTGAAAAGTGATTTGCGTGGCTGGGGTTGTCGTGTTGCTTAAAAAAACAGATTTCTTCCGTTGTTCGAAATGACATCGGGTATTTTAAATTTTTATCATTCTGAATGACTATCCCAGGGTACTTTCTCTTGTGACCAGCCAGACTACTCTCTCAGGCTACGTCATTCACCTTGTGAGAAGAATCTTTTTTATCTCTGGTGCTTTAGCCTTTTGCTTTGCGATCAGCAAACTTATACTCACTGAAACCTTTTCTTAAAACGGGAGCCCTTACATGGAAACCATCACGGAAATCATTGGCCAGATTAACGGTATTGTATGGGGCCCGGTCATGTTGGTGTTGATTCTTGGTACCGGGTTTTTCCTTTCGATTGGGCTAAAACTGATGCCCGTGCTAAAACTAGGCTACGGTTTTCGCATGTTATGGCAGGGACGAAAAGGTGCTGGGGACGGCCAAATTAGCCCATTTAACGCCCTGATGACGGCAATGTCGGCGACGATTGGTACCGGCAATATTGCAGGGGTGGCAACGGCTATCTTCCTGGGTGGCCCCGGTGCATTGTTTTGGATGTGGTGTACGGCGTTGGTGGGCATGGCAACAAAATATGCCGAAGCAGTGTTGGCAGTGCAGTACCGTGAAGTCGATGAAAAGGGCCAGTATGTCGGTGGCCCGATGTATTACATCAAAAATGGACTTTCGAAAAAGTGGTTATGGTTAGGCACGGCCTTCGCTATATTTGGCATGTTGGCCGGTTTTGGTATTGGTAACACCGTACAATCAAACTCGGTTGCAGCGGTGTTGGAAGATACTTTTAATATTCCTGTGATTGCTACAGCGACTGTATTGGCCGTTTTGGCGGGAGCAGTAATTCTTGGAGGTATTGAGCGAATCGCTCAGGTAGCGGGCAAGCTGGTGCCCTTTATGGCCATTGCCTACATCGTTGCTGGCTTGACGGTGTTACTGCTCAATGTCACTGAGATTCCAGCGGCGATCGTGTTGGTGATTGATAGCGCCTTTACCGGTCATGCGGCAACTGGCGGTTTTGCTGGTGCTGCGGTATGGGCGGCGATTCGTTTTGGTGTCGCGCGCGGTATTTTTTCTAATGAAGCTGGTTTGGGTAGCGCTCCGATTGCTCATGCGGCGGCTCAGACCAATGATCCTGTGCGCCAGGGCGTAATCGGCATGTTGGGTACCTTTATTGATACGCTTTGTGTGTGCAGCATTACCGGGCTGGTGATTCTGGTTACCGGCGCCTGGACTGGCGGTGAGACTGGCGCGGCCCTTACGGCTGCTGCCTTTGCCAGTTCGCTCGGCTGGGGGCAGGAAATCGTCAGTATTGCTTTGGCGGTGTTTGCCTTTACCACCATTCTTGGTTGGAGTGTGTACGGCGAAAAATGCGTCGAGTATTTGTTTGGCGTAAAGTCGATTTTGCCTTTCCGCTTTGCCTGGATTGCGGCAGTGTTTCTGGGTGCTCAAGCGGAGTTGGACTTCGTGTGGTTATTGGCTGATACGCTTAATGCGCTCATGGCGCTACCGAACCTGCTGGCTTTGCTGTTGCTAAGCCCGGTGGTGTTTAAGCTGACGAAGGATTATTTTTCGAAGTAGGGTTTGAACGACGGGAGGTTAGATTTCTCAGCCGTTCGCTTGCTCCTGCGCTCACGGCACATCGCCGAGGGGACGAAATGACACTGGTTTTTTAAAGTGCTGGTGTCATCTCGGTAGACGAAGAGAGAAATTTTATTTTAGTCGGATCAATTAAGCCGACAACTCAGTCTGAATAGCATCCAGAATTTCAGCAGGTGTTTTACCGTTACAATCAAAACGGATATCTGAGTACTTGTTGTACAGTGCGCAACGTTCTTCAAATAACTCTTCAAAGCTCTGATCCGGACGACGAGCAATGCCGCGGGTATCAAAGTTATGGATACGTCTTCTCAGCTCATCGAGCGTGACGTCCAGAAATATTACGGTGCCCTGCTCTTTCAGATGCATCATTCCTGAATCACTGTAAACCGCGCTACCGCCGGTGGAAATCACTTTACCGCTGGCGTCGGTTTTTAACAGCACGGCTTCTTCAATTTCACGCAGTTTCATGTAACCTTCAGAATCCATAATATCCTGCAAACTGCGTCCTTCATGAACCTGAATTGAAACGTCAGTATCAAGAAAATCGAGAGTTAGTTCCTTGGCCAGTAATACACCGAGAGTGCTTTTACCTGCGCCGGGCATGCCGACAAGAATGATGCTATTTTTCTGGTACATAGAATATTCCGATATTTGTCAGGTTAGGCCAGGCTGGTTGCTACAAATTCAACCAAACGTTTCATGGCTTCGTTCGGGTCCTTGTGATCGTAAATCAAGCTGATGCCTATGGTACCCAGTTTCGGGTATTTTTCTGACGGTTTAATAATTTTTAAATTATCAGGCACAGTGCTCTTTGCCAGTACTGTTACGCCAAGGCCCTCTTCGATTGCCGCTTTAATACCGGCCAGATCAGGAATGGTATAAACCACCCGATAGGCTTGATTGATTTTTCGCAAGCTTTGCACTGCACGGTGACGATAAATACAGCCTTCCTGAGCAACAATTAGCGGAATGGCATCTTTTTCATGGGCATGTTGATCGGGGCTTGTTACCCACACTAGCTCATCGGCTTTTACCTGCCCACGGTGCTTATTCGAGGGATTGTCATGTAAAGCTAGAATTAAATCAAATTGATTCGCACGCTCTTCTGATAACAGCCTTTTACTGAGATCGCAGGTAACCTCGAGCGTGACATTTGGATAGGCTTTGGCGAAGCGTCCGACGATCTTGGGCAGCAGCGTGGTGGCAAATTCACTGGGAATGCCAAAGCGAACGCGACCGCTCAATGTCGGTTTAAGAAACGTGTTCATTGCTTCATCGTTGAGGGTAAGAATGTCACTGGCATATTTAAACAGAACTTCACCCTGTTGAGTCAGTTTCAGGCCCTGCGAACTGCGACTGAATAGATGCGTATTGGTCATCTCTTCGAGGCGTTTGATCTGTAAGCTAATAGCGGGCTGTGAACGACCCAGCAGTTCGCCTGCCTGAGTAAAGCCGCCCAGTTCAGCGACAGTAACAAAGGAGCGCAGCACGTCCATAGGAAGGTTTTTCATGTGATTTACGACGTTCCGAGCTATTAGTTATAAAAATAATGGATCGCGAATTATTAGTTATACAAATTAAATTCGCAAGACTAAATAAAGCTCTTTATTTAGGTTTTCCGCTGTAACTGTTTAGAGTATCGTATTGGAATACGAGCGAGATTTTATGAGAGGATTTCAGAGCTAACATGGCAATCAGTGTATTTGATATTTTTAAAATCGGTATTGGTCCATCCAGTTCGCACACCGTTGGGCCGATGCGTGCGGCTCTGACTTTTGTTGAGGAATTGGAAAAAGAAGGCTTGTTGTCGGAAACGATCAGCGTTAAATCAGAACTGTTTGGCTCGCTGGGTGCCACGGGTGTTGGGCATGGATCAACCAAGGCAGTTATTCTTGGCCTGGAAGGTGAGATACCTGAAGAAATTGATACCGATGTGATCCCGGGCATTATTGAACGTGTTCGTGATACAAAACAGCTGAATCTAAACGGTAAGAAAATGGTCGAGTTTATTGAAAAACGCGACTTAATTATGCATAAGCGTAAAAGCCTACCGTACCATTCTAATGGTATGAAATTTACGGCCTTTGGCGAAGCCGAAGCAGAGATCAGAGTCAGTATTTATTATTCCGTGGGCGGCGGTTTTGTTGTTGATGAAAGTGCTACCGCCGAGGAAGGGCTGATTGTTGCCGATAAAACGGAGCTGCCTTATCCCTTTACCACGGGTGACGAACTGCTGAAACTTTGTCAAACAACGGATTTGTCCATCAGTGACATTATGCTCGAAAACGAGAAAGTTTGGCGTAATGAAGCAGAGATCAGAGCGGAAATTCTTAAAATCTGGCAGGTCATGAAGGACTGCGTTGATCGAGGCTGCAAGGCCGAAGGCATTTTGCCTGGAGGGCTTAAGGTAAAACGACGCGCGGCGGATTTACTTTGTGAATTAAGCAAACCTTCTAAAATTGAGAATGATCCGTTAAGCCCAATTCCGATGGATTGGGTCACGCTTTACGCCTTGGCAGTGAATGAAGAAAATGCTGGCGGAGGACGCGTAGTGACGGCTCCGACCAATGGCGCAGCGGGTATTATCCCCGCGGTTTTGCATTACCACCTTAATTTTCGTAACGGTAAAGAGGCAGATGTCGTGCCCTTTATGTTGACCGCGGCAGCCATAGGCATTTTATATAAAGAAAATGCCTCTATCAGTGGCGCGGAAGTAGGCTGTCAGGGCGAAGTAGGCTCGGCTTGCTCGATGGCGGCTGGTGCTTTGGCAGAAGTGTTAGGTGGTACACCGGAACAGGTGGAAAACGCTGCAGAGATTGGCATGGAACATAATCTTGGCTTGACCTGCGATCCTGTAGGCGGCTTGGTTCAGGTGCCCTGTATTGAACGTAATGCGATGGCTTCAGTGAAGGCAATTGCCGCAGCACGTATGGCGTTACGTGGCGATGGTACACACTACGTGTCGCTGGATAAGGTGATTAAAACCATGCGTGACACCGGCAAGGATATGAAGGACAAGTATAAGGAAACCGCGCGTGGTGGTCTGGCAATAAACGTGCTTGCTGTGCCGGTTAATATTATTGAGTGCTGATGCTTTCAAGCAGATGAGGGTTAAGGTTTCTTCACCTGCGTTTGGAATGACATGCTGGAGATAGTTTTCATTGGCCACTTCCGAAACATTACTCATTACCCCGCTCCATTCTCTGCACCTTGAGCTGGGCGCCAAAATGGTGCCCTTCGCTGGTTATAAAATGCCGGTGCAATACCCTTCGGGCATTATTCAGGAACACCTTCATACACGTGAAAAAGCGGGCTTGTTTGATGTTTCTCATATGGGGCAAATCCGGGTAGCTGGTGTAACTGCTGCAGCTAAATTGGAAAGCCTGCTGCCTATTGATTTAGACACCCTGCCTGTTAATTATCAACGTTATACCTTGCTCACTAACGACGCTGGTGGTGTTCGAGATGATTTAATGGTCTGTCGGCTCAGTGAGCAGGATTTTTTATTGGTGGTTAATGCCGCCTGCAAAGCAGAAGATTTTGCTTATCTCAAAGCGAAGCTTGCTTCAGAAAATAAGGTTGAATTGCTGGGTAATCGAGCCTTGCTTGCGTTGCAGGGACCAGCCAGTACAGCGGTTATATCTGAGTTAGCAGCAGAACTATTAGCATTGAAATTTATGCAGGCTGCCGAGTGTCATATTGCTGGTGTGTCTTGTTTTGTTACGCGCTCGGGCTATACCGGTGAAGATGGTTTTGAAATCGCATTACCTGTCGATGGTGCTGCAAAAGTAGCGCGTGCGTTGCTGGAGTTTGATGCGGTAGAGATGGTTGGTCTGGGGGCGCGAGATTCATTAAGGCTAGAGGCCGGGTTATGTCTTTACGGGCATGAATTGGATGAACGGACTAGCCCAGTGGAAGCGGGTTTGAGTTGGACTATTGCTAGTTCACGACGTACGGGTGCTTTAAAGGCTGCTAAATTCCCTGGTGCCGAGCCAATTTTGCAACAAATTACGGGCACCGTAACGCGGAAACGGGTAGGATTGCTGTCACAAGAAAAGGCACCAATCCGAGCTGAAACCGAGTTGCAAACAGTATCCGGACGGCCCGCAGGAAAAGTGACCAGTGGTGGGTATTCCCCTGCTTCTGAGAGGGCTATCGCGATGGCCTATGTGCCAATTGAGATGGCGCAAGCGGGGACACAATTAAATGCTCTGGTGCGAGGTAAACTTCGGCCCCTTGAGGTCGTTGAGTTGCCCTTTGTGGCGCATCGTTATCAACAGAATTGATTTAAAGAGGAAAGAACATGTCTGAGCGTAAATATACCGACCAGCACGAATGGCTAGAAGTCGATGGTGATTTGATTACAGTTGGCATCACGGATTTTGCGCAAAGTGAATTGGGTGACATTGTTTTTATTGAGCTGCCAGAAGTGGGCGCGGCGCTGACTGCTGGCGAAGAAGTGATCGTGATTGAGTCTGTGAAAGCAGCCGGTGAAGTGGGTTCGCCGCTTAATGGCGTGGTGGAAGCCGTTAATGACGTGCTGGCAGATGCACCGGAAACCGTTAACGAAGACCCGGCTGGTGCTGGTTGGTTGATCAAGGTGCGTACAGATGCAGCGCCAGATTTGAGCGGTTTTATGGATGAATCGGCCTACAATACCTTCACAGAGGACTGCTAACAGCAAACCTCGGTGACAGCAGGGAAAGAACTGCAATTTTCTTTCCCTGTGCTAGGCAAAATAGTCCGCTATCAACCATACTGATATTGAGTCCTAACTTGATATAAAGCATTGGTATAAGGAATAGCGTTATGGCACATCGCCTGTTCAGGCTTGCTGATCTGGACACGCAGGACGAATTTGTTTCCCGCCACATTGGCCCCAGTGCCAAGGATCAGCGGCACATGCTGGAGCAGCTCGCATTACCTTCGCTGCAGGCACTGATCGATCAGGTGGTTCCACACAGTATTCTGGCCGCGAACCAGCTAGCGCTAGACGACAGTTGCAGTGAGCAGCGGGCATTAGCCGAGCTCAAGGCCATTGCCAATAACAATCAGCTTTTCAAATCCTATATTGGGCAGGGTTATTACAACTGCTACACGCCGGGCGTTATTCAGCGCAACATTCTAGAAAATCCAGCCTGGTACACCGCCTACACACCCTATCAGCCCGAAATTTCACAGGGGCGTCTGGAAGCGTTACTTAATTATCAGACCTTGATTACCGATTTGACCGGCATGGACATTGCCAATGCCTCGCTGTTGGACGAAGCGACCGCTGCAGCTGAAGCCATGGCGCTGTGTCGTAATGCTAGCAAATCCAAAAGTGACAGCTTCTTTGTGGCAAATGATTGTCTGCCGCAGACTATCGACGTGTTGCGCACTCGCGCAGAACCGATGGGTATAAAGCTGCAAATTGGTGACCCGGAAGCAGAGTTATCAAGCACCGATTGTTTTGGTTTGCTGCTGCAATACCCAGGTGTAGATGGCGTTATTCGAGACTTCAAAGTAACAATAGACGAGGCCCATAATAAAGGCGCCCTGGTTGTTATGGCGGCGGATTTATTGAGTCTGATGCTGATTACATCACCGGGAGAGCTTGGCGCTGATGTGGCTGTTGGCAGCAGCCAACGTTTTGGTGTGCCTTTGGGCGGTGGTGGTCCTCACGCCGCCTTTATGGGTATTCGTGACAAATTTAAACGCTTGTTGCCAGGGCGGTTAGTGGGTGTCTCTGTGGACAGCCAGGGCCAGCCAGCTTATCGATTGGCGTTACAAACCCGCGAGCAACATATCCGTCGTGAGAAGGCGACCTCCAATATCTGTACCGCACAGGTGCTGTTGGCCATTATGGCCAGCATGTACGCGGTCTACCATGGTCCTGATGGTTTGCTTGCCATCGCTCAGCGTGTACATCGTTTAACCGAACTGCTGGCGGCAGGTCTGCGAAAATTGGGCTACGAACTGGGTGATGAGGCCTATTTTGATACGCTGCTGATTGAAACGGGTGATCAAACAGAAACAGCCCATCAGGCTGCTAAAGCTGCCGACTATAATTTGCGACAGGTAGATGCGACGCATGTCGGCCTGTCGTTGGATGAAACGACCGATGTGTCAGATGTAGAGCAGCTTTGGCAGGTTTTTGCGATTCAGCAAACAGTGGAATTTGATATTGCTGCATTTGATGATAGTGAGCCGCTGGTTATTCCGGCTAAATTACAGCGCACCGGTTCAGTGCTGACGCATCCAGTGTTCAATAGCTATCACAGTGAAACGGACATGCTGCGCTATATTCGCCAACTGGCGGATAAGGATATTGCGCTGGATCGCGCCATGATTCCACTCGGTTCCTGCACCATGAAACTTAATGCCAGCAGTGAAATGCTGCCGGTGAGTTGGCCAGAGTTCAGCAGTATTCACCCCTTCGCTCCTGCTGAACAGGTTGTCGGTTATGCTGAATTAATAGGCAGCCTGCAACAGATGCTGTGTCAGATTACCGGTTATGATGAGGTTTCTCTGCAGCCTAACGCGGGCTCACAGGGTGAATATGCAGGTTTGCTGGCGATTCGAGCTTATCACCAGAGTCGAGGCGAAGGGCAACGTAATATTTGCCTGATTCCTGTTTCCGCCCATGGCACCAACCCTGCTTCAGCACAGATGTGCGGCCTGAAAGTAGTGGGTGTGAACTGTGATGAGCAGGGCAACGTGGATGTTGATGACCTGAGGGCTAAATGTGACCAGCATGGGGCACAGTTGGCTGCAATGATGATCACCTATCCTTCTACACATGGCGTGTTCGAAGAGTGCGTGGTTGAGGTGTGTGAGCTGGTGCATCAGTACGGTGGGCAGGTGTATATGGATGGCGCCAACCTCAATGCCATGGTGGGGTTGTGCTATCCCGGAGACTTCGGTGGCGATGTTTCCCACCTTAATTTGCACAAAACCTTCTGTATTCCACATGGGGGTGGAGGTCCCGGTGTCGGGCCGATCGGTGTGAAAGCGCATCTTGTGCCTTTTTTACCCGGACATGCGCAGATTGATGAGCAGCCCAGTGGTGCTGTCTCAGCCGCGCAATGGGGCAGTGCCAGTATCCTGCCGATCAGCTGGATGTATATCCGTATGATGGGCCGCGCTGGCTTAACAAAAGCCACAGAGGTGGCGATTCTTAGCGCTAATTATATTGCTCGCCGACTCGGTAAACATTACCCGATTTTGTACAGCGGCAATCAAGGACGCGTGGCGCACGAATGTATTATTGACTTGCGCCCTCTCAAGGAAGCAACCGGTGTGACGGTCGACGATGTTGCCAAACGATTGATCGACTTTGGCTTTCACGCGCCCACTATGTCCTTTCCTGTGGCCGGCACATTAATGATCGAGCCCACCGAAAGCGAGTCCTTACAGGAGCTGGATCGTTTCTGTGATGCCATGATTTGTATTCGTGAAGAAATCAGCGCGCTTCAGGGAGGAGAGATGGATGAGCAGGATAATCCACTGAAAAACGCCCCACATACGGCAATGATGGTTTCCGCCGATGACTGGGCACATCAGTATTCCCGTCAACAGGCCGCCTTCCCGACATCTGCACAGCTAAGCAATAAGTACTGGCCGCCGGTGGGACGTGTGGATAATGTGTTCGGTGACCGTAATTTAGTTTGCGGTTGTCCCTCGGTAAGTGATTATGAAGCAATAATGGAGACATAGTGCTGCATGCTAAAGTAATTTCTGTGCTTTAAATTTAAGGGCCACATTGTCAGGGAAATAGGAGATCTTTATGAGATGTGCACTGGTATTAGGCGTGATGAGCGAAGATCGCCCGGGCATTCTTGATCTCTTGTCGGGTGTAATTTCTGCCCATAAAGGTGAGTGGACAGAGAGCAAAATGGTCACCATGGCGGGGAAATTTGCCGGTATTCTTACCGTGGAACTTCCCTGTGATGAACAGCAGGGCTTCATCGATACATTGAGTGCGTTGGCGGATCAGGGGATTAGAGTTTGGGTTGAGCGTATCCAAATTCATGGTGAGGATACATTTCGTGAGTTTCAACTGGAGATGGTGGGGCAGGATCGTCCTGGAATTGTGCGCGAAATCACCCATTTATTGGCCAAGTACGGTATTAACTTGGACGCACTATCATCTCGGATTGAAAGCGCCTCCATGTCGGGGGAAACCCTGTTTATTGCGACAGCCGTTTTGCATATCCCGGAACAGATAGATTTAGCTCACTTACAGGATGACTTCGAAGAGCTTGCCAATGAAATGATGGTAGATATTAATCTCAGTGAATAAGCTGTTATTGCGCGCTCGAATATTTCAAATACCTTCTTAGTGATTAGGCTCTGCGCGGACCTTCTCCATCGCCTGAATGATACTTTCCCGAATCGCTTTGTCGTCAATGAAATCACTGCTTTGGGTATATTTTTCTACGCTGGTAACCTGAATATATCGGGAAGGTAAGCTGTTCATTGCTAAGGCATAGGTGTCTTCGACGCAGACGTCACAGTGGCAAAAAGAATCGTCGTTCCCAAACACTTCACGCATAGTTTTTATGGCGATAATTTCGTTGAAATTAATGATGTCGCCAATGTAGCAGCCTCCAACGGTATAGTTCAAGACTTCTCGGCTAAGCAGATTTACCATGTTTAAACCCTCTTTATTCTTATAATTTCTTTATCTATTTAGAGCTTAGTCTGACTTTGGCTGCGTCGCCTTGATTTTACTCAGATCGCATAACCATAATGAAAGAGTATGCCTAAAAATATCACCAAGCCTACCCAGTGATTATGCAGGAAGGCTTTGAAGCAAAGTGCGCCATCACGGTCCTTGATGAGAAACTGATGATAAATGAACAAAACTGCGGCAGCCCAGAGGCCTGCGAAGTACCAGTTATTGAGGCCTAGTTGTTGGCCACTTGTGAAGAGGGCTAACAGGGTTAGCAATTGAAGCACGCCGAGTATTAGCCGGTCGTGCTCACCGAATAAAATAGCAGTGGATTTAACACCAATTTTTAGATCATCTTCGCGGTCGGTAATGGCGTACATGGTGTCGTAGGTAAGCGTCCATAATACGTTAGCGGTATACAGTAGCCAGGCAATTGCGGGCACGTCGCCGGTTTGTGCCGCGAAGGCCATCGGGATACTCATGCCAAATGCCATGCCAAGCACCAGTTGTGGCATGTAGGTATAACGCTTCATAAAGGGATAGCTTATGGCCAGCAGGGCCGCGATCACTGATAGGCCAACGGTGAGCCAATTGGTCATAAGCACCAGTAAAAAGGCAATTAATGTCAGGCAGGTAAACAGTGTCAGGGCTTCAATGCTGGAAACTCGCCCGCTGGTTATTGGGCGGTTTTTGGTACGTTCTACATGGCGGTCAATTTTACGGTCAGCAACGTCGTTAATCACACAACCTGCACTGCGCATCAATATCACGCCGGCGATGAAAATCAGCAGGACCTTTTGATCTGGAAAACCTTCAGCGGCAATCCATAGAGCCCATAGTGTGGGCCACAGTAACAAATAGATACCGATGGGTTTTTCCAGCCGCATCAGCAGAGCGTAGTCGCCTAGCTGCTTGGATAGGGTATTTAGAATTGAAGGTGACTTTGACACAGACATTATTTTTGGTTGCAGGGATTTAATCGATACTAGCAAGTGTAGCTGAATTTATACGGGCATGCTGCTCCATTGCGGGCAGAAAAACTTCTGCTACCAGAATGGGTTTTTCATCAAGGAAAAACAATGAACGACGTCCCCAGGCAAAGTTTTCGGAGTTGTCAGTGCCGTTAGGGAAATAGTTGGCTAGCTGAGCGCTGTAAAGTGCGGCCACTTCAAAGTGAGTGCGCTTCATAGTGGGGTCGCTGAATAACAGCGCACCAAGGGGGCGAGTATCAAGTTTTTTCAGGCTACGTAGCCGACCGGTTAAGGTTTGTTGCGGGAAGACGCTACGCGCATAGACCCAAGGCTCACCATGGCATAGCAGCTCAACTTCGCGGACGATCGCCAATTGACGAGGTTTAAGGCCGAGACAGCGGGCTTCTGAGCAGGTGGGTTGCTGCCAACCCTGGCGGAGTTTACGTACCTGGAAGGCGCCGTTGCTGGCATTGATGAGGCGCTGCGTTAGAGAGCCTTGATCTAGCAACCAGCTTCGCCACAGCGGATTGAGCTGCACAAGCGGATTACGCTGATAATGGTGCCAGTGGTTAAGGTTTATCGGCAAGTTATGGCGAGAGAGGTGGGGCAATGTCGGCAGTTCCTGGCGATGCAGAGTTCATTCGTAGCCGAAGTGTAGCAGGCTGAAAGTGAGGGAATTATAAAGAGCGCGACAGGAAATGTCTTGCGGTCCGGCAGCGTTAGGCTGCCAAACTGGATAGCATCATTTCAATCTCATCCTGCGATGCAACTAAATCCTGCATCACTTCTTCGACTCTTTCGGGGTCTATTTCCAGTGTTTCGTAGAGTGAGTCTGGAATAGTTTCTTTCGGTAAATTACCTATATTGATACCTGCTAGCAGGCGAATGCTGAGGAAACACAGGTTTGCGTAGTTTGCATCGGGGCCGTCAAACGTAGGGTCTTGCTTGAAACGTAAGGCGTTATTGATTTGTGATGGTAGATTCCAGGCTTCAGCTAATTGACCGCACATTTGTTCACTGGTGATGCCCAGCAGGTGCTGCTCAATGTGCATAGGGTTAACGTGAGGGTTGGTATTCATATACTGGCAAAGAGTGCTGAAATGCGATGGGAATACATGGTTAAAAATTAGGTAACCAAAATTATTCATCAGCCCGGCAAGGTAGGCAAATCCTGGCTGCCCGCGTTTGCTGGCGGGTAAAATACGGTTGAGTTTTTCCATCGTCAGCGCACAGTAAATGGCTTGTCGCCAAAACATTGAAATAGCGCAAGCGCCATTTTTAGGCACCCTCAGGCTTTGACCCATGGCCAAGCCTAATGCCAGGTTTAATACCAGTTCATAACCGAGCACGCGCACAATGGCGTCGTGAATCGATTTGACCTTACCTGGTGCTGAGTAATAGGGCGATGCGGCCCAGCCAACAACTTGGGCGGCAAGGCTGGGGTCAAGTTCGATTATTTGGACTAGATCTTCAATATCGGCAGTCGGGTCGGCGCTGAGATTGAGAATTTTTTGAGCAGTGGCTGATAGAGGTGGAATCTCCAGCGTATCATGCAGGCGCTTTTTAATTTGCAGTGAGGTGTAATTGCGAATGGCGTCGTAGATGTCGTCACTGTCCTTTTTGCGGCAATTTGATAGGTCGGGTAGCGCACAAATTGAAACCCCTATTGCGACAGTTTGGCTGTCCTCAATCAGCATGGCGAAGTCATTTTTAGACAATACGATCAGGCTGCCTCGGTTTCCGGATGCGATTAAGACAGTTTTAGCGTTTAACAGGTTTTTATCCACAAAAGTCTGGTAGCCAGTGACTTCTGGAATAGCGGGGAGCTCGTCTAGACCGTTGTTATTCAATAGCTGAAATTTGCTGTTAGCGTTTAAAGGTTTTATACGCTGAGGAATATGGTCGCTTAGTGCATCCAGATTCAAAATGCTGTTGGAAGACACTATGGCTTGAACTCTGGCGTCGGGAGTATCAAGCACAACCATCAAAGCCATTTGTTCACTGGCATCAGTTTGGGCACGTAGCTCTGCCATTTTATCTTTGCTATTAGCTTCAATTACTTGGTAGGTAATTTGTTTTGAATTTAGGGCGTTCAAAACGCAGTGAGGTAAGGTCACTGGTATTTCCTCGTACAATGCGGGAGTATCCCGCTAGAAAATTAGGTTAACTTCTCGTAAGTGTAGCAGTAAAAACGGCGGCTTCCATGTCACCACGAACTTTATGAGTTAAACATTACCGTAGCGTTGACTGCTGCCGAGCCAGCGTTTGACGAGTGGCTCGATGTGTTGTGGGTAGCGGGATAGTATCTCGCTGGCATAGGCCTGGGTTTTTGGCAGAAGTTCGGTGCTAAGTTCAAAATCAGCAACTTTGAACGACATGATGCCGGTTTGTTTGGTGCCGAGCACCTCGCCAGGACCGCGTAATTCCAGATCCTTCTCTGCAATGACAAATCCGTCGCTGGATTCGCGCATGATGTTAATGCGTTCGCGGGCATGTTGGGGTAGGGGCATGCTGTACATGAGTACACAAAAGCTCTGCTGTGCGCCACGACCAACGCGGCCACGTAATTGATGAAGCTGTGAGAGGCCTAGTCTTTCGGGGTTTTCAATAATCATCAGACTTGCGTTAGGCACATCAACGCCCACCTCGATAACGGTAGTGGCTACCAGTAGATCGAGCTCACCGGCTTTAAAACGTGCCATGATGTCGGCTTTCTCAGGCCCCTTAAGGCGACCGTGAATTAGGCCAATGTTTAGTTCTGATAGCTGAGCGCTAAGCTGTTCGGCGGTAACCTCTGCAGCCTGACATTGCAGTGTTTCAGATTCTTCAATCAGCGTGCAAACCCAGTAGGCCTGGCGACCCTTGTTACAGGCTTCGCGAACCCGTTGTATGACCTGATCTCGACGTTCTGCGGCAATGGCGATGGTTTCGACCGGCGTCCGTCCGGGTGGCAGTTCATCAATGATTGAGCAATCGAGATCGGCATAGGCACTCATTGCCAGCGTGCGAGGAATGGGTGTGGCGGTCATGATCAACTGATGAGGCACACCCTGTTCAGTATTGCCCTTATCGAGTAGTGCCAATCGTTGGTGTACGCCAAAACGATGTTGTTCATCAATGATAATGAGCGCTAGGCGGTGGAAGCTAACATCCTTTTGAAACAGTGCGTGGGTACCAATGACAATACTGGCTTGACCACTGGCAATGGCTTCGCTGTGTTGGCGGCGGGTAGCTGCAGTTTGTTTGCCGGTAAGCCAGGCGACTTCTATATTGAGCGGGACTAACCATTGCTGGAAATTGTTGTAATGTTGTTCAGCCAAAATTTCTGTTGGCGCCATGATGGCGGCTTGAAAACCGCTGGCAACAGCGCTGAGAGCTGACATTGCTGCAACCAGAGTTTTGCCGGAGCCGACATCACCTTGAATTAGCCGTAGCATGGGTTGTTGGCACTGTAAATCCTGTTGGATTTCAGCAATAACACGCTGTTGGGCACCCGTCAGGGGAAAAGGCAATGCACTCAAAAAACGTGCGTGTAAGTTTTGATCCGACGATAGTGAGGGCGCGGTCTTTTCTCGAATACGCTGGCGTAGTTGTAACAGACTGAGCTGATGAGCAACCAGCTCCTCTAACGCTAATCGCAACTGAGCGGGGTGACGCCTCAGTACTAGCTGCTGTAAATCTCGGGGTGTGAGATCCTTCGCTGGTGGGCGGTGCAAAAACTCCAGTGTGGCGGCGATATCCTGGAATTGTGTGTGAGGGCCGATATTGACAGGCAACAATTCTGGCAAGCTTCTATCCAGTTTAAGAATGTCCAAGGCCTGGATGATAAGTTGGCGCAGTTTATTCTGCGTAATACCGTCGGTTGTTGGGTAAATGGGGGTGAGTGAGCCTTGCAGCGCGGCCAATTGACCGCGTTGCTCAAGTTGGCATTCCGGGTGGTAGAGTTCCAAGCCAGTGCTGCCACGGCGGACTTCGCCAAAACAGCGCAGTTGGCGCCCACGTTGTAATTCGCTGCGTAAAGAGGCGGAAAAGTAGTAGAAGCGCAGGCTGGTGATGCCGCTGCCGTCTTCAATGCGGCATAGCAGGCTACGGCGGCGTCCAGGTACCACATCGCAGGCTAATATTGTGCCTTCTATTAAGACATGGCTGCCTTCGCTTAGTGCACCGATGGGAGTGATGCGGGTACGATCTTGGTAGCGGGATGGCAGGTGAAACAGTAAATCCTGCAGACTGTGGATATCCAGCTTGCCTAATCGTTCAGCGGTGCGTTGGCCGACACCGCTGAGTTGATTAATGCTGGTTTGATGCAGTGTAGTTGTTGCGTTCACGGGCTAGTAACGATAAACGCCGGGCATCAACAATAATTCTGGGCGCTTGTTAGTCACCCAATACCATAATCGCGTCCATTTCTACTTGAGCGCCTTTAGGTAGGCCGGCAACGCCGATCGCAGCACGTGCAGGATACGGCTCATTGAAGTATTGCGCCATAATCTCATTAACGGTTGGAAAATGTACCAAATCGGTCATGAAAATGTTTAATTTGGCAATGTCTGCTAAGGAGCCGCCAGAGGCTTCGGCAACAGCTGACAGGTTTTTGAAAACCTGCTGAATTTGTTCGGCGATATCGTCAGAGATCAGCTCCATTGTTTCCGGTACCAGTGGAATCTGGCCGGAAAGGTATACGGTACTGCCCACTTTCACGGCCTGTGAATAGGTGCCGATGGCTTGAGGGGCATTGTCAGTAGAGATAATAGAACGATTGCTCATAGGGGTTTTCCTGTTCAAGTAGGGTTAAAAAGGCTAGCTGCGCGCACGCGTAACGCGATTAACAATAGGGTTGTTACGAACGCGGCGCATCACGCGGGCTAAATGGAAGCGGTCTTTAATAAATATTTCCAGATGAATGAGGCTGAGTTTGGCATCCTGGTCCTCAATGCTGATCTTTTCGATACTGGCGTCAGCCGCGGTTACCAGGGTGGCGATGGTGGCAACACTGGAGCGTTGATTGGTGACTTCAATGCGTAGTACCACACTGAATTCGCCTTCAATGTTTTCATCCCAGGACACCATCACGCATTTTTCCGGGTTGTTGCGAATATCCTTGATGTTGCTGCATTTTTCACGGTGAATCACCATGCCTTTGCCGACACTGAGGTGGCCAATAATTGATTCACCGGGAATAGGGTGGCAGCATTTTGCGAAGCTCAGCACCATGCCTTCGGTGCCTTGTACGGAGAAACCAGAGGGGGTGACAGCAGTTTCTGCGGTGTTGTTTTGATCGTCGAGGCCTCTGATCAGACGTGCAACACCGTAGGCCATGCGTTCGCCCATGCCCAACTCGCCATAGAGCTGTTCAAAATCGTCGCATTGGGTGTCTTTTAGCATGGTCTGACGTTGTTCTTCGCTGAGCTTTTCAAGCGATGTATTAATATCCAGCAGGGCTTTGTTGAGCAGGCGTTTACCGAGTTCTACGGCTTCGTGCAACTTCTGGTGTTTAAGGTAGTGACGAATACTGCTGCGAGCTTTTCCGGTGATGACAAAATTAAGCCAAGCCATGTTGGGTTTGGCGCTTGGCGCGGTGATAATTTCCACGGTTTGACCACTTTGCAGCACGGTATTAAGAGGCGCCAGGCGGCGATTAATACGTGAGGCAACACAGGTATGGCCAATGCCGGTATGCACCGCGTAGGCAAAATCTACCGGGGTTGCACCGGCGGGCAGCTCAAGAATGATACCCTTCGGTGAGAAGACAAAAATGTCGTGCGGGAATAATTCAGTTTTAAAATTCTCGATGAATTCCAGCGAGTTGCCGGAGCTTTGTTGCATTTCCAGTAAATCCTGCACCCATTTACGCGCCCGGGCATGGCTGTGACTGGCTTTGTCATTTGTTTTATAAAGCCAGTGAGCAGCAATGCCATTATTGGCCATCGACTCCATATCTTCGGTACGAATCTGGATTTCAATGGGTACGCCGTGCATGCCAAACAGGGTGGTGTGCAATGACTGGTAACCATTCGCTTTGGAAATAGCAATATAGTCCTTGAAGCGGCCTTCAACGGGCTTATAAAAATTATGGACTGCGCCTAGAATGCGATAACAGCTGTCAACGTCCTCAGTAATGATACGGAAGGCGTAAACATCCATAATCTCGCTAAAGGATTTACGCTGCAGGCGCATTTTCTGATAGATGCCCGCTAGGTGTTTTTCTCGACCAATAACACGGCTTGGCATGCCCGTTTGTTTCAGGTGTTCTGTTAGTGCTTCCTGAATCTGTGATACCAGCTCTTTGCGATTCCCGCGTGAACGTTTGATTGCACGGGTAATTCGCGCGGCTCGCATCGGGTGCAGCGCTTTAAAACCGAGGTCTTCCAGTTCGATTCGCACATTGTTCATGCCCAGGCGGTTGGCAATTGGGGCATACAGATCCAGTGTTTCGCGAGCAATACGGCGACGTTTGTCAGGGCGTAAGACACCCAATGTGCGCATGTTATGCAAGCGGTCGGCTAGTTTGATGAGAATGACGCGGATATCCACGGCCATCGCCAGCGCCATTTTCTGGAAGTTTTCCGCCTGCTTTTCGGCAACGGTCTCAAACTCTAGGTGGGTTAATTTGCTCACCCCGTCTACCAGTTCGGCAATGGTGTCGGTGAATTGTCCCGCCAGTTCTTCTTTGCTGACGCCGGTATCCTCAATGACATCGTGAAGCAGGGCAGCCATCAGGCTTTGGTGATCCATGCGCATTTCAGACAGAATGCGGGCTACGGCAAGCGGATGGGTGATGTAGGGATCACCACTGCGGCGCACCTGCCCATCGTGGGCCTTTTCAGCGTAATAATAGGCGCGCGTGACTTCATCTATCTGATCTTTTTCAAGATAGGCGGTTAGCTGCTCAGCAAAGTCAACAATGGACGACAAGGCGCACTCCGGCGGATAAAAATGGGTGTAGAAAATGATCGTCCCTGCAAGTTAACAAAGGGCGTTCAGATTTGCTAGTGTCTGGTGATGAATTGTTGCGGAGACGTGGCTTTCCAGCGTTTTAGATGGCTGGATGTAAAGCGGGAAAAACGAAAAGCGCTACCTGAGGTGGCGCTTTTGAAGGTTGGTATTACTCTTCGACTTCGTCAGCAGGACTATCGCTGTCTGGCGCCGGTGCTGTAACAGCTTCATCACCATCATCGGCTTCTGTTGCAGCAACGGCTGCCAGCAGCTCTTGGTCAAGTGATTCGGTTTCTTCGAAAACATCGTCGATGTCTTCCTGCATGTTGCGAGCAGCCAGAGACTCTTCGGTGATTAGACCTTCTGCGATTTCGCGCAGGGCGATTACCGTGACTTTATCGCTGTCTTCTTTAACCAGCGGCTCTTTGCCACCAGTCGCCAGTTGGCGAGCGCGCTTTGAGGCCAGCATGACCAGGTCAAAACGGTTGTCGACGTTGTCCAGACAATCTTCTACGGTAATTCGTGCCATGTTCTATATCTCAGCTAAAAGTGTTGAATCCTATGCGGCCCGCAAGTTTACAGAATTAGACCCTGTTATGACAAGAGATCGTTGATTAAATTGTTGGCCTGCTGGTGCTGGTAATGCGCTCGCAGGCGTTGTGCAGTGATAATGGTCCTGAGTTCGGACAGTGCTACATTAAAATTGTCATTGATGACCAGGTATTCAAATTCACTGTAGTGGGACATTTCATCCTTGGCTTGTGCCATGCGTTTTGCGATGACCTGGAGATCATCTTGTCCTCGACCATTCAGGCGTTCTTCCAGCGCCTGGCGTGACGGTGGCAGTATAAAAATACCGACGCTGTCGGGCAGCAGCTTGCGAACCTGTAAGGCGCCCTGCCAATCGATTTCCAAAATAACATCGGTGCCGGCGTTGAGTTGTTCTTCAACCCAGATTTGAGAGGTACCGTAGTAGTTGCTAAAGACGTTGGCCGACTCCAAGAATTCACTGCGCTCAAGCATCGCTTCAAAAGCGTTGTGATTAACGAAGTGATAATGCACGCCGTTTTCTTCGCCGGGGCGAATAGGGCGTGTTGTGAAGGATACAGAGGTGCGAAGCGAGTTATTGTTTTCACATAGCGCCTTCACCAGGCTGGTCTTACCCGCGCCGGACGGGGCAGAAATAATAAAAAGCGTTCCTTTGGCTGGCATGTTTCCGGTCCTGCTATTAATTATTCGATATTTTGGATCTGTTTGTTTAGTGTTCAAGAAATTTACTTTTAAAACAGATGGTTAGCGGCTACGAGTGTTGGTTTGTCGCTTTTCTGTCACCAAATCTGTCACCAAATTATTGGCGTGTGAGGCTAATTCAGCTCGGATGGAAATATAGCATATTCCTTGGGTAACATAAGGAAACAAGAGGTAATTCCTGTGCAGATTATTACAGGGAACGTAATAGCTAGCTTGATTGAGACATTCTAAGTTTAGAGCCACCTAGTTATCTTTAATTGACGCCGACTTTCGCTTTCGATGGCTTGCGGGCTTAATAATTTCTCCTTACTTTTCCTGCTATACGCCACCTCAATAATACTCTTAGGCATCGGAAGCTAAAGTTGGCCTTTATATTTTTGATGGCATGAGATTTGCTCTTTGCATCCTGACTACCCTTCTTACGGAGTGAAGCTAGCATACGGAGCTAGAGCTGGATTTAAGTAGCCCAGTCGAATAGTCATTTACAATAATCCCCGGTCGGCAAATGATACTGCTCCAGTACCAGCCACAACGATGTGATCGAGTATCCTGACGTCTATTAGCTTAAGAGCCTCTTCGAGTCTTGATGTAATAGTTTTGTCTGAAGCACTAGGCTCGGGTATTCCTGAAGGATGGTTATGAGCCAAGATAATCGCAGCTGCATTGTGATGCAGGCAGCGTTTCATGAGCTCTCGTGGATACACTGAGGCTTTGTCTATTGTTCCAGTGAAGAGCTCTTCAAAGGCTATCATTCCGTGCTGGCTATCCAGATACATAACACTGAAGACTTCGTGTTCCTTCAATGCCAGTTTGGCTTGTAGGAAGCTTATTGTCTTGGTTGATGAGGTTATGGTTTCGCTTCGCTTGAATTGGTTCTCTAATAGCTGTGCAGTCAGGGCGCATAGATCAGTTAATGATATTGGGTTAGTAATCAGGTAATCACCTGAATCTTGTTTGATGGCTTGAGGTTCAATATGTTGAATTGCAGTCATGATGAATTCTCCATTAAGTCACCAGCACAAAATCCGGACACAGGTATCCCTGCTCCGGTCAGTGCTTGGTTTATTTCTAGGGTTTTGGGGGTTGGTATCTCAGAACGAGATGGGGAGGAATTACTTGTCTTGAAGAGAGTTTAGAAAGGCACTGGCTTCGGCTGCGCGAGCAGAAGCCCAGAAGATTGCCTTGTCGTCTTGTTTAAGTACCTTGAGCCAATTGGCTAGATAATCAGCATGATCCTGTCTCGGTACAGGGCTGACATTTAACTCTGCGCAGAGGAATGCTGCGCCTAGCTCTGCGACTAACTCCTCCATAGCGTATGAGTCGCTTCCAAAGCGACCTGAGAGGTCTCTGTTAGTCCTTTTCTTGTTACCCGACCAATGAGTTAATTCGTGTAGAAGCGTTGAGTAATAAGCCTCTGAAGGGCTGCTAGTTGAGGTTCCTTTGAACAGTTCTCGATGGGGAATAGATATCAAGTCTTTACTGGGCGAATAACAGGCTCTGGCGCCACCAGAGACGATGTTGGCTTTAGTGTTAGTGATGAACTGGTCTACGTGATTTAGTTTTTCAGTGAGGTCAGATAGTGGTTGATCAGTTTCCTCCTTGGCTTGATAGCCAGTGACTTGTTTTAAGTTGAAGACTGTTGCTGAGCGGATCAGTACGCTGGAGCGTTGCTGCTCCTCAGGGTTAGGTAAGTTGTCTTGTTTTTCCTGCTTCCCTATCAGCGGCTTATAGATAACAATCGTGCTACCTTTTTCACCTTTCTGAACTTGAGCACCTAGTGATTGCCATTGCTTATAGGTTGCCCAGAGAGACGAGTCATAACCTTGGCTCATAGATGAGACCCAAAGGGATACGGTATTGATTCCTTGATAGGCTTTATCAGTTAAAGCGTTAATGGGGAGTCCAACAGCTTGATGCCAGGGCATCTCGAAGTCCTTAGCGTTCCTCATAGCTTCAATGATGTGATTGGTTACTTTCTGGTGAAGGGTAGTTTTAGAGTCAGGCATTGTGTTGTCCTCAGTAAAAGACAAGCACAGCAAAGCGGGCCGCAGCCAGATAGCTGTGCCTGAATATTTAGATCAGTGAGTGTTTCTAGGTAGGGTTAAGCGTCTTTGACTTGTTGAGTGTCAGGGTTGGGTAACAGCTCTAGGTAAAGAGGCTTCTTTCTCCAGAGCTTGAGTACAGCTAGTTTCCTTATCAACTGCCAGATACCTATGCCAAGCTCCTCAAGAGCGTGGATTAACTCCCGGCCGCTATTAGCCGTATGCATAGCTACCTTTCGTAGAGAGCCATTCATATATAACTCAGTCTCTAGAGTATTACCCTTGAGCTTCATGATTATGGTTGAGTCACCATTTTTGATCGTGAGAGATAAGGCTCTATTGTCGATAAGATGTTTAAGTAAGCTCCACAGTTCTTCATTAGTTTTAGGGCCATTAGATTTCATAGTGTCGTTCTCCTAGATTAGTTTTTAGTGGTGTTATCCAGCCGTGCTTTCAGCACAGGCGACAGGATTCAGTTATGTGATGGCATATAGGGGTTAGGGCAGAGGGATGGTGTAGCTCGAAATGGCTACATTGGGGGATAGAACATTAATAAGACTAGGCAGCGGGAATGCGGTATTCCCAGCTTTAGAGGTTTGAAAGATTATTGATTAAGACTCATATATTGACCCGGGGGTCGATTCCACCAGGTAACGCCCCATCCTATATGCGTATACACACAACCAGGGGCACACGGATGCTCTGATATATATTATTTATTGGAAACTGAAGACAAGGGTGATTCGAACTAGGAGATATGAGTCATTAAAATTAACACTATTAACTATTAACTAGTGACGGAATGACAGATATATCCACTAAACTATTAATTATCTAGACTACTGATATGAGCTAGGTCATAAGTATCAATAACTAGATATTGATTACGGACTAGAAACTAAACTTGATCTAGATGCACAACCATTACCTAGATAACTACCAAAACTAGAAACGATCATTTGCAGATGATCGTATTAACACTATAAATAAATTTGTTTTCTAAATTAGTTTGTCACATCTGTCATAGATAGAGAGTAAAAGCTGAAACATCGATTTGATGTATCTATATCTTGGCTAGATGCAATCTGACTGCTCTAGAGCCTTTTTGGTCATTCAGTATGAGAGGCTCACTTCAGCAAATCGCTTTGTTATTAAGGATAAATCGTTTGTTGGACATATACTTTAAGCGTGTCACAATATTTGGCAAATGTCCGCCGGAAGAAAAGCAAACTAATCCGGTGGTGTAGAAAACATGGTGCCATTGGACGGCAAGCAAAGACTACCCCTCCGTTCAAAATGTCCCCTAACAAATAACGAGCAATGGAAAGTGCCGTGCCCCATATCAAGTGTGCCAATTTCAACGTTACCGCACAAAAAACATTCGTACTTTCTATAGCTTATAACAATGCGCCCAAGGCTGGACAAGCGCTATAGATCAAGGAGAGTACGTGTCAAACTCATGTAATTGTGAGGATAAAGCAGACGTTAATGCTGAAATCAGATTCCACTGCAAAACATGTTCAAATGATATCGAAAAGTTTGAAGTTAAAAAGCCATTAAAGGCTGCTGGAATTGCAGCATTGCTGGCCTATGGCGGCAGTCAATTTATTGATTATGCAATCACAGATAACAGATACCCATTAATTGTTGAGGCAGAAGTGATAGAGGCCTGCCTTAGCTCATACAAAAAACCTGTAGTGCGTTCTGTTTATGGGGAAAAAAGAGAGATTTGTCTTTGTGCTTTAGAGGACACAATGAACGAGATTTCCTATGTTCGATACAAGGTTAATGAAAAGGCTTTTCTAGAAGCTTTCGAGCAAAATGCTAAGTCATGCAAATAAGACCGGCTGTGATAAAACACAACCAGCCTTATTATGTTTACTTGCTTTTGGGGGGATTATTGCCACGACCTTTACCGGATGGCTTTCCAGTTGTACTTGGCCCGTTTGGCGGATTTCCACCAAGTTTGCTTGTTGCTGATTGAGCTCGCGAAGCAAAAGACCCTTTTGGTGTACTACCACCATTAGCCTTTGCTGTTGCCGACTGGATACGAGAGGCTGCAGCTGCAGTCATGTTCGATTTACTTTTAGACATAATTTTCACCTGGTTAATTAGTAATAATATTCATCCCAGCTGGGATGAGCTCAAGATATCAATATCAAAGGGACGAATCGGGACAATGACCACTGAAGAACTTCAGGGTGAAATAAATAGAATCTGTAGCTTTCTCGGATGGAAATTACCGAAGTTAGCAGAAATTTTGTATGTCGAAATTAATGATGACGAGGTTAACTATGACGATGAGAGCTGTATAAATAAATTCTACGAGAAATTAAAAGGCCAATTAAAGCGACGTTCAACACCTTCTGATTTGCTTGAAAATTACCTTCGAATAATCTCTATGCACCCCGAGTTCAAAAAGCATAATCTTGTACTGCCTGTCTTTATGCCACAAGGAAATTTGAGCAAAAATATGTTGGATGGTATGAAATCCATATCAAAAGAGATCACAAGGCATGTGGAAAGTAGCAGTGATTATTAACTAGTTGTTACACATGGGGAACCTCTTGCCACGCTTGTCCTTTATAGTGAGCAAGGCATTAGAGGCAATAATCATGGAGAGTCAATTGCCGACAAATTACGTATTGATAGATTTTGAAAACGTCCAACCCAAGAACCTTGAGATTCTGGCAAATCACCCCTTCAAGGTGTTTGTGTTTGTTGGTTCAAACCAGATTAAGGTGCCATTTGATTTGGCAATTGCCATGCAGGAGCTTGGGGATAGCGCCAAATACATAAAGATATCGGGTAATGGTCCTAATGCCCTAGATTTCCATATTTCCTTTTATATTGGAGAGTTAGCGACGCTAGATCCGAAGGGCTATTTCCACATTATTTCAAAAGACACAGGATTCGATCCTCTGATTACGCACCTCAAGGCAAGAAAAATACGCGTCCAAAGAGAGAAAGATTTAGCCGAAATCCCTGTATTACGCATGTCTAATGCAACAAACGACGATGAAAAAATCACAGCAATTATTACAAACCTATCTGGTCGAGGTCAGTCACGGCCAAGAAAGGTAAAGACATTGGCTAATACCATTAACTCTTTATTCACGGAAAAGCTTGAAGAGCAGGAGCTATTATCTTTAGTAAAACAACTTCAAGAACGTAAGTATATCGTTGTAAATCAAGGCAATGTTTCTTACAAATTGACACATTAGTCCTAACAAAGCCCAGGGCGCTTTGCCTCTTAGCTAAGCGTTAGGTGAAAAATTATAACAAGGAGTTGTCTGTGAGTGATTATCAAGATTTTTGTGAAAGTTTTGGTGGGTGTGCTAGCGATCCTGATTTTATGGATAAATGGATGGATGAATATTTGGCTGACGAAGCTCCAGTAAAATCAAAACGGAGCCCAATTAATGACACTTTACCAAAAGGAAAACTTGTTCATATTATTAAACTTCTAGCTACCTACCCAGCAAAACCAATGGGAATAATATGGAATAAAGAACTTCCTAGAGCACTGCCTTGTAATGGTAGTAACCATCTTATTAGTACTGATCATGACGATCCAGCAAGTTGGTTTGTAAGAAAAGGATTCACTGTTCGTTCTAGTAGAGCCAATGGATATTGGTATCAAATTGCCTTTAAAAGTAACCACTCTGATACGTACCTTAAAGAGAATGAACTTAAAGATTATGAATCAATTTGTTCGACGTTAAATCCTGACTGGGTTAGAAATATCAGAAATTGATGCACAACTTTAGCTAATAAGAGGTGACGTGTAGGGCTGCGTCCCAGCCTAAGCGTTATATGTTTTCAGTAATTGAGGTTCTGAGTGACTAAAGAGAAATTTCAAAAGGTTAATTTAAAGATTGCAAAGAATAAGCAAGATATACATGCAATCAACGAAAAGCTTAAACCAAGAAAGAAAAGGGATTCTGTAAGGTATAAAAACAGGGATATCGCAGTACGAAAGCCCAAAATTTTTGCAGACCTACCTAGTAAGGTTGTACTTACGGATTCTACTTGGCAATTTGTTGAGATATATCTAAGGTCTCAAGGTCAGGACGACGCGTTGTTTTACTGGGAGCAAGCCAGGAACTTCTACGAATCAACAAAAACACTTAGTCTCGTTTCGAAACCGCTGACAGCCTATTACTGCTTCCTTAATGCTACAAAAGCATTACTGGAAGTAAAGGATATAGGTTATGACCTATCTCATGGCGTAACCGGAAAGAGAGTTGATGGCCACATTAGAATAAAAAATGAAATTGTTAAATTTCAACCTGCAGGAGTAGTTTCAGGACTAGGGGTCTATCTAGGAGAACAGGTTCCTGAAGGTGGACAGGAATTCACGCTAAAGGATGTATTTTACAATCTTCCATATATACATCGCTCATTCACAATTACATATAGAGCTATGGCAGAGCTCTTTATCCCCATACTGGAACCACGATTTGTACACGATAAAAATGAAAAGAAAGGGTGGCTAGAAATCAATCTGGAGCAAGAACACTCAAATGCGTCTACGCTAAGAAAGCTTACCGGATATGGGCTCGATGGTACTTACGATAATAGTGTTTCTTATACGCTACGAAGAAATAAAAAATTCAAATGGGAAGTTAATATTCGGGTACCAACTCAGGAAAGTCTGGATAACTTGCAGGCATACCATAAGAAGATGAGAAAAGAGCTTAGATATATCTATAGTTCTAATGCGTTGTGGTATGTAAAACGTAAAGACCTACAAAATAATATAATCGATAAAAGCACTCTCACATTAACAATTGCTGCAATGCATAGATTGAGCGAGCTATCTAGGTACAACCCACAGACCTTAAGCAAACATCTAGAGAAGGATGCTAGCTGGTTACTGACAGAATTTATTAACAAATCTATTTATCAATTCATAGATCAAATCTCATCGGAAATAACTGGCAACGATTTTAGGGTTACAGGGTTTAGAGATTGATGCTTATAACAGCACAAACAGTCGGTGAAATTACTTGGCCGCTGTAGAGCTATCTTTCCACAACCTGCTCTGAAAGTAGGTCATAACGGTAATGCACAATTTCTCCATTGATCAGTAATTGAATGGCCAGCTCAATGGCCTTCAATGGCGCTATAAACCACTCTCTTGGCTTGCACATCTTTCCATCTGAGTCTGCCACTTCAATATCCAGACAAGCTTTACCAAAGAAGGTATGAAGCAGGTTCTCAAATTTCTGGGCATTCATGTTGAAGCATTTGTAAGAAGACACATGATGGACAGAAGCCATCAAATAGGTGGGTGAAGTGGACCCCAAAAACTGGACAGTCGCTTAAGTGGACTCACTACGGTATTTTACCCCCGTAGAGGAGTCATTATCATGAGACGCAAAAGACGTAATCACTTACCGGCCTTCAAAGCTAAGGTGGCAATTGCTGCAGTTAAAGGCGATATATTCACCAAACTATTAATTATCTAGATTTCTGATATCAACTAGACCGTAAGCAACAACACCTAGTTATAGGATGTTAACAGGGAGTAAATTTGACAAGATGACAAGTAGTTTTACATTCTGAATAATAATTATTGCGATATAGTCAGTTAACAAGAAATTAACTGCCACACCTGTCAGGTGTCACCAGGCAAGAAATGTTTAGATTATTTAGTATGGCTAGGCTAAGCAGCAAACGGTTTTCCTTCCAGTTGAGATGAACCGGTACCACATTCCAGCCAGTTTGATATTTCGCCTATGGACTGATCTAGTGGCAATCTTGTCTTCCCTTTAAAACAGCACTCCCAGACGATAAGGACGCGCCACCCTGCGCTTTCCAGTTCTTGTTGCTGCTTTTTATCTCTATCTGCATTACCCAGAATCTTGTTTTTCCAAAATTCTGTTCTGCTTTTTGGCCATTTGAAGATATGGCAATTGTGCTTATGCCAAAAGCAGCCATTAACCTGAATAACAGCTTTGTATTTCGGAAACACTAAATCAGGTTTACCAGGCAAGCTCTTGTCATGCAGCTTATAACGATATCCTATTTTATGCAGCTCTCGTCTGACGGTGAGTTCAGGTTTGGTGTTCTTACCTTTGATGGCAGACATCATTCTGGATCTGGTTTTCTTGTCTACAATATCGGTCATTGTAAGACTGAAGTATACCGTTCTGGCAACAGGCTCCAGTCAGTCGAACTCGAGAGATCTTCTCTACCTACCAGTTTTATTTTGAAATGCCTTTCTGCATCCAGTTTAATTTTGCCCTTCAGTTTCAGTGATCGCCCAAGTTTGAAAAGCCGATACATTTCATCGGGGTTGCTGAAGGTATTCGTTCCGGATTGCTCAACCCCGATGTCCCCTCTCTTAACCTTAACGGAATCAAGAATCGGATAAACATATTCAATTTCCCTTTTCCCGCTCCCATCATCCAGCGCCACAGCTAAATAACGAGCCTCTTGAATAACATGATGTTCTATTTTTTGACGCTCGAAAGCTAACAGCTTTGTATGGTAATGAGCAGCCTCGCCCTGACTGAATCGTTTGATATATTCAGAATCTCGCTTGGGCCCAAGCTGGTTTGCGACAATAACGAGATCATTGTATCTCGTCACTTCAGTCCCATGATAAGGTATCCGTGGAGCTTCCTCGACATAATGCCTTTCGATAATGGCACTACTGTATTTAACAGTCCTTCTTGCTAACTTACTCTCAAGAAAACTGTTTAGCCATATACTGCCGCTGTTATCGTCGGACGGCAGCAAACTAAATGCGCCTATACCGACTTCCTCTATCTCTTTCTCATACGGGTTAATGTCTTTGCGCTGATCATAAAAACCAGGATAAAGCGCATAAGCACCAAATACAGGGCGCGACTTTCTCTCATTATTATTGTCATCATCTTTCTCGATATGGATTAACGCATCCCTGTATCTGTGCATCTGATTGATAGCATCATCAGGAACAAAGTCTAGATCTTTATCATTTTTTTCCCGATCCCTGATACGGTACTTGGCATCAAAAAGCCAAACAATTTTTTCTCTATTAGGAAATGTTGCCTCTAGATATATGTCGGGTACTTGAGTTGTCGTCCAGGACTTGATGGTCCTCCCGGCTTTACCAAACTTAGGTTCATGGGCCAGAATTAGATGAATGCCATCTCTCTCAAACTCGAATGCCCCCTTCAGTCCATCCTTGAAACTAACCTCTACACCTGTATTCACCAAAGGAATACGTTTAGTCTTTGTTTCACTAAAACCCAGGGATAGCAGAATTCTCCGAACTTCAAGAAAGCACCACACTTCATACAGTTCCGATACGCTTCTCAAAGACAGATTGTTGTCCCCTTCAAGCATTTCGAGATGCCACTTTAGTTGCTGCCACACCTTATAGACTTTGGCATAACCAGGCTTCTGCTGCAGAACCAATGATTCCTTACTGAGGCCGGTAAAGCTTCCAACCTCCTTAAATAAAGGCTGACGCTGAAAGTAACGAATATCACTCTGCCAGGTCTCAAGTTTATTAAAGAAACTGTCTGATAACCGTTGTTTATCCGGTTCCTTTTTACTATCTTGCGATGCAGACCTTATTTTCGCCAGTTTCGAGACTGTTGTAGATATAGCAGATTTAATGAAACGGTTTTCCGGTGTATCCACACTCAAGATTTTTTTGTTCAGCAAGAATCGTTTATCGAATTGTTTGTCAGCAATCGCCCTCGCTATATTTTCTTCAAGTTTGGGTGACAGCTTTCCCTTCAGTCGGTCCATTCTTACTGTATTTTGAGTTGATAACAGGCGACTATGTGGAGCATTAATTATATGCTTTAGCCCTCTATTCAACTCATCAAATAATTTCTCGAACTGGGCCAGCCATAAAAGTAAAAAGTCTGGATGCGGTTTCTTGGCAGCTTGCATCTGTTGCTGTGTTTTCTCTGCAAGCGAGTATATCCATAAAGGAAACTCTTCATCTATTGCAGAATTAATTACATCCAGATCTGAAGCCATATCCATCTTGGTAGGAAGGACTTCGAATGAAAACGATTGACGGTATTCCTTCCCGTCAACCTGATATACCAATTCGATTTTAAACCAGCCAATATCATTTCTGGTATTTAAAGTAGCTCTCAGAGAGTTTGTTCGGGAGCTATAATGGAAAGCATCCTCTACCGAGCGTAAGCGATGTTCAACAACAGGGTTGTTATTGGAAAGGGAGTCTTTGAGCTTATCTTTAAAAGCAAACTCTATATCGTATTGCTTGTTTTCAAAGAATATTGGATCAGTGTAGACAAACTCATCTTGTAATAAGCCTGCCTCTTTTTCTGCAATCGCCGGATAAGCCAGAACGGTTGTACCTGATAATGACTTACCTCTAGCTACTAACGTCTTTGCCAAGCGTTTACGGCTGCTCTCAACGTCCTTTGACCATATGATCAGGTCAAAATCTTTCGATGCTATGGATACCAGTTCCGGCATGATGAGGTCCCTTTATCAAGGCCAATAACTCGTGAACGTATTATTCTCCAGCCTGCCTTTCATCCACTTGATCTTCTTTCTGGATCGACATTCTATATTTCTAATATCAGAACCGTCTGCTTCATATCTAAGCAAATCCAAACGGGTTTTGCCTTCATCCCAAATCAGATTCAGTTTTTTTGCCAGAACTGTTTCAAGCTTATCCAACAAGTTATTAGTATCATCGCCATCAGCAACCCGTAACTTATCGTCATCACCATCAATTCGGGGCAAAACTTTCGTCATTAAAAAGTCATCCCAAACTGCCTGTAAACCTTGATCGTCTTTTGGGGCAAATGCATTGACGTATAGAAGTAGCTCATTTAATGCCCTATAAGCTAATTCGAAGGGTGTATTACGTAAAACATCATTCACTTTCTGAAGAAAGTTGATAGTTTTGTCGCCGTCAGAATCAGCATTACACGTAAAAGAGTCAGGTTCAGCTTGGGTTTCTGTACTATATGTCAGAACCTTAGGTACAGCCTGCCCGCCAAAAAACTTGCTGTATTCATTAGGGAAGAATTCGCCAAAATCAATTGATAAAGCACGATCAATTACCTTGCGTGAAAAGCCGTGTGTGGTTTCATCCATATTCACCGTACCTGCAACAATTAGGTTTGGCGGTAGGCAGACTCCATCTCGACTAAAGAGCTCCCAAAGGTCCTGATCATTTTCCAGTCCGAGATCTTTCTGCATACAAGGAAGAGTCTCAAACAAAGATTTATCCAATAAAGGGTCGCAACTATAAACGCCGCCTTCAAACTTTCTACTTTCCAATACAGAAAGGTAGTCCGCAAAATACTGCTCTACCGGTGCCAAATTCATTTCATCCAGACACAGCCAATATGGTGCGGAAGCGAGTTCAAGGTCGCCCATGCCATTCTTACTAGCATTTGGAGCTACGACTTTCCAGGCTTCAATAATGAACTTCAATACTTTAGTCGCAACGTATTTAGTGCCATCTATTCTTGATACATAACCGAGTAAGTCGGATGGCTCATGCCAATCTGGTCTTACAGGCACCAGGCAAAAGTTTTCCTTCCCAAGATTATGTGATTCAGCCTGCTTTCGAACAAATCGAGTTTTGCCTGTTCCAGATATACCTGCTAGTAAAATGAAAGGTTTAGGAATCTTGGTTTGAGAAGGGTTTTGAGAAAGGAACTCAATGTATTTACTGACTCCAGCTGAATACATTCCATTTCCGGAGTTGTTTTTTTCGATCCAAACACCGTTATTATCAAGCCAGTTTCTAGCAGGCTCTAAATCCTTTGCTGAACTAAATGAATAGAGGCTTGCTGATATAACCTTATCTTCCAACAAAAGCTTATCTGCAAAAGATATGCAGGTCTCCGAATAACTTTGAACGGTCTTCTCTGATAACTCTTTGCTCTTCAGCCATGCCTTAAATAACTCTTTATTAGATGCTTTAGGCTTTTGATTATCTTTGCTCGCTCCCAGTACCCTCAAGTTAGAGGGCATTTTTGATAGTGCTATATCAATACTTTTCTTATCAAGGTAAGTATTGTCTTCTACCTTCTGATAATCCAAGCCGGCGACAAATGACAAGAGCTTAGAAATAATCTTCGTCAATTCCTTAGTCTGGCTGCCCCCAAGAGAACTTATGGTTTTTAACCCCTTATCACCGGCTAATTTATACAGGGCGCGATAAGGTTTTTCCTGGTAGTTAAGGTAGGTCTTGTCGCTGTTAAACCTAGGCTCGTCTTCAATTGTTTTCTGGAAATCAGAATGGTTATCGGATAGAAACTGAAGAAAATCAACGATATCATTAGGGTCTACACTAAATGCGCTTCCATCAGGTTTGCTGAAACTTATTACAAATGTATCGCTTGTACTGACTGTTTGTTGATCGATTTCTTTTGCAGCATCACAAAATCCCTGAAAATTCATATCAGCTCCTTGATAATTTGTTCTGCAATTCTATTAATAACCGGCACTGCTACTGAGTTGCCAAATTGTTTATAAGCAGGAGTTCTTGCTTCAGGGATTACAAAGCTTTCCGGAAACCCCTGAAGTCTTGCACATTCTCTTGGTGTCAGCATTCTAGGGTTTTTACCATCCTGCGGAATTAGACACTCTTTGCCGTCTTTGCCGTATCTAGCAACTATAGTTTTTGAAGGCTTATCCAAGTCTGCTGTATAAGCCGTAAATCCGGTACCTCTTTCAACGTTTCGCTTGGTTCTGTTGATATGGCCTTTCCACAATTTATCTGAGATCGTAAATATATCCTCAACCGAATCTTCCAAGATGCTTTTGAGCGGTAAGGGGTCACCTTCAAATTCCGGAAATTGAAAATCAACCTTCAAGTCTTTTCTGAAGCAAACCATATAGCATCGAACTCTGCGTTGAGGCACCACGCTAGATGAGTTAATAATCTGGTACTTAAAATCATAACCGAGCTCTTCAATCGACTCTTTTATAACGCTGAACGTATAGCCCTTATCATGACGTTCAATATTTCTGACATTCTCTAGGAAAAGGACCTTTGGTCTTTTAACATCAGCAATCCTCATAACATCAAAAAATAACGTACCCTGAGTCTTACACTTGAAGCCATGCTCTTGACCAACAGATGTCCTCGCCGATACGCCGGCATGACTAAAAGGTTGGCAAGGAAAACCTGCAGCAAGAACATCATGGTCAGGAATCATCGCATTAAGAGCGTCATTACTAATATGCTCACCAGCGAATGATGTGATATCGCCAAACGGAAGCTCACCATAGTTTCGAAGATAAGTGCGTTGAGCCCCTTTGTCCCATTCACTGCTAAAGACAGAAACGCCTCCAGTATTCTGAAGACCTTGTCTGAACCCTCCTATCCCTGCAAACAAATCAATAAACCTGAACAGAGGTTTCGATGAAGGCGGAAACACCTGTTTACTCTTAAGCTCTTTTTTCAATTGGGCTTTACTCACAAACAACCCATGCTTTTTTAAAATAGATTTCAGCGAATCTGCATTAATAATTTCGTTTTCGAAACATAGCGGGCTATCGGATGCTATTGCATTCAACCATTGGTGGATGAGAGCCCTTGTATCTGAACCATCAGGGCAATGCTGCACCGCCTCAAGTGTTAATACTTCCTCTGCTAAATCCAGATAGTTATTAGTCATTTTCAAACATTCATTCATAAGATTATTGTTGAGCAGTTTTGATTGCTTTTCGCTTCTATTTCTTTCACCGTCATTATCTGTTCCGACATTTTATTGTCTTTAACGGTTTACCTGTTTGGAGTGTCGAAATAGTACGAGTTCATCTAGCTCACTACAATGATGTCCACCTCATAAAGTTAAAATTATTAGAACGGGTAAATTGTTTCGAAAATTGCGGGGAAAATTTGTCATTTCGACATATGCTCTCACCACGTGTAGATTCAGAGAAAATAATAAAAAGATACGAATTTACAAAACAGATTCGTCATCCTGTTATCAAGCAATGACAGGAGTGGCTAGGTGAATCATTTAATTCCGCTACAGCCCACGAATGGCGGGGCTTTCATGGAGTTCGTATTAGTTAGGTGTAAATCTAGGGAAGCATGTATTGGGGTCTAGCTATGAATGATAGTTGTATAGTACAGGACGTTATCAATACTAGTTGGACACCACTCTCCAAGTGGTGTTTTGAGATGAAGATGGTTAGTGGGATTTAACCCGTTGTTGAGAAAAGTACTCTTTCTTATATTGAAGGTGTCTCGATGAGTTGTCTTCAGTCGATGCAACTTGGTCAATATGATTCAAGTACTGTTCAACACCATCAGTTGAATCAGGCATAACCAAGCTTTCAATAGAGTGCTTGTCCCAGTCCTCGTCATACTTAACTTTCGGTTCCTGCCCCATTAGGCAACGGAAGTTTTTCAGCATTGAAGCAATGAGCGTCTCCCGATGCTCAACGGCTACTAGAAACGAATCATGTACCGGTAAGACTAGTATGTTTTTATCTAACATGTCCTGCATAACTGCATCTGCGATCTGGGAATCCAGATGCTGTAACATAACTCCTGTATCCGACTTAAAGAACAAGTGAGCAATCGGCTTATGCTTCTCCTTGTAGGCCGTGAAAATATCCCTAAGGCAGTTGTAGTCTTCAGGCAGGTATGACTTCCCATTACTTGATACGGCTTGCTCAAACTCCTCTATGGAGGCAGGAGGGTTATCTTCTTCTACAGGCTGCTTTGCTATGGTGAAGTATTTTTTGATTAAGCTAACAGCAGATTTCTCTGCCTTTTCTGGATCACCTCTATGCTCTGATTTAATGTTAATCATGGCTTGGAAGGCTAGCTTCAAATTCTTTCGATCCTGTGGTTTAAATCCTGGTAGCGAATAAGCATCTTCACTGTAGGGCAAGTTGGCTTGTGCATATAGCAGATAGACATGGAGGCAAGAGTAATCAACTTCAACAGTCTGCTTACCGTCAATCATTATCAACTTTCTGACTTCGCTGGGGACACCCTGCCACCAGCCACCAAAAAATCTTCCGTTCAGATTTAGCAAGCTACCTTGCTCCGTGTCTCCACGACTGAAGACACGGAATAGAGACTTCTTGTGCAAGTTAAGCGGTTGAATATAGCTACGTTGCCAGTGTGCTCTGTCTTTAAGTTTCGTCCTGATTCGGGTCTCAATCATTTTGTAGACATTGTCGTCTACGTTGAGAGATATATAGGTATCGGCCAGCTTGGCGTTGTAGCGCACAAGATTGGCCTCCCACTGTTTAGTCTGTTCCGTTGGCTCAAAATCCATTGGCTGTTTATCTGACCCTAGCAGCTTAATCAAGTTGTCAGTAGGTAGCTCGGTATACATATAGCGTTGCACCCCATGCTCTTCCTGTAATAGCTGAATAAGCTTTGGAGTTGCTTTGTATCGTGATTCCTTGCCTCCAGCTTCAATTACAAATACACCATCAGTATGGCGATAAAAGCCCTTATAGAACTCGATATACTCAAGTGCAATGAGTGCATCAAGGATCTTGTCTACATAACTGTATGAAAGCCGGTGATAAGCAGTAAAGAATTTTTGATTGGCGGGATTAACAGGTCTTTTCTTGGGTCTACCAATACCATTATATTCTGGCTTGTAGGGCTGATAACGTGATGTATTTAAGCTGATACGCACAAACAGGTCTGGTGACGTTGAGTACGCGTCAGTTGCTGACAGCACTATAGCCTTAAGGTTGTAGTCGTGCTTATCTCGATAAGCTCCAGAGGAATATACCCTGCCTATATGCTGCATAGTTTCAACAGCGAGATGGTTAAGTCCTGATTCAACTTGACTGGTTAGTGATTTAAAATTTGTACTGACACGAACGGAATAGTTTAACGCCTCAGCTTGCTCAACAGTTGTTTCCCAGTTCATAGTAAGCCTCCATAACGAAAGAAGCCCTCCGAAGAGGGCTTGCTGTGTAGCTCTAATTCAATAGGGCTAGGCCGCTAGTGACGTTTTATCCAGGGCAGCTTTTAGTCGGTTAGTAAGGCGTACTACCAATTTCAGGTCTCGCTTATCTAAATCATCTTCCAAATCCATGACCTCGTTTAGTTCATCGGACACGGTAACGGCCAGATTGCGCCAAGAGGCTATTTCATTAAGTAAATCTGCAAGGTTTTCACGCACTAGTTTTTTAACGTCAGCTTCTGTCTTTTCCTTGTCAGCTGGTAAAGGTTCAAGCTGCTTCTCGGCACGTTTACTGTTTGTGTAAGCGTTCATTTCTTTTGCAACTTCAGCAGCAGCCTTTCTTCCCAGTGCGCAGGCAATCAAGTTAGGAAGGCTCTGTGTTAACGAAACTTTTCCAGGTGCATCAGCTCTTGTCTTGACTGGATCGTTTGGTGCTAACTCAGTGCTTTTAGCTCCAGTATCAGAAGGTGCCACTTCAGCTAATGGGACAGCAATTTGCTGTTGGGCCACAGCAGGATTATTTGTGTCCTGAGCGTTAGTTACAGGAGTACTTTCAATGTTTATCTGATCGTTGTTCATAATTAATACCTATATATAGTGGCGGCAAGTGTTTTACTTAGCAGCCGGAATTGTTGTTTATTCCTGTTATGCGGAGGACGTTTAAATACGCCTCCTGAATAGCAGGTTGTCAGTTAGTAATTAAAGTGTGTGTAATCTCGTTATTCGGATTCACGTACTGATTAGCTTTTCAGTGAGAGCATCCATTCATCAATTTCAGACTCCAGCCACACATTGCGGCTGTTATTAAGCTTCCTTGGCTTTGGTAGATAGTTGGACTTGCAGTACCGGTAAATACTAGTTCGTCGACACCCCAGCTTTTTCATAAGCTGGGGTGTGGTTAAGAAGCGTTCACTCATTTTGTTTTCCTTCTGTTAATTGTTGATTTTCGTTTCATGCAGCGCGCTGATGTTTCGAAATATAGGCTCATGATTTTTTTTATCAAACGTTAACTTATTGAATAAAAAGAGGATTATTCATTTAATGAAAACAAAAAAGCCTGCATTACGCAGGCTTCTAAGAGATTTTCATTTAATGAATGTCGAAAGTAGGACAGAAAAAATTTAACGGGTTTTCTGTTATTTGCTCTTCCCTCGGTAATCGTTGGGTACAGCAACATACGCTATGCATTTCGCTGGATAGTTTTTAAGGTTTTCGTAATCGTCTTGGACTACTTCGTACTGATGTTCTTTTTTGGTTAACGCCCTCATCTCGTTGGTTGTTTCTTTGCCCTCACAAATTGGATGCCAGTATTTGAAGTAGACTTCGATGGCCTTTTTCAGACACTCCGAATGTACGGCGTCGAAAATAATCTTTTTTGCCTCATCTAATGATTGTGGCAAGGCTTCTGTCTCTTCTGTCTCGTGGTCAAAGAAACCTTTTTTGTGAGCGTTGAGAAGAACAGAGTTCAAGTTAATATCTGACTCATTGCTGAGGATTTCTTCTACATCTTCGAGGAGGAGGAAAGTATCTCTAAGGAAGCTAATAGAAGCAGGGGGTCTTGTATTAGGTGTGCGCTGTTCTTCTATTGATAGGGGGGGCTCATACAGAGCAGAGTTCTCATTAACGTTGTGTTTGTAGTACCTCAAAAATCCTAAGGGCATTTTGGAGGCAAGTTCAAGCCGTGATTCAGGGTCGTGCGGAATGTCATCGTAATCAGGCAATGGATAACCATCATGATCATATCCTGGATCATCAACAACTCTGCCGTGCTTGGCTATTAACGCATCTAAATAATTACTGGTTTCGTCTTCAGGGTCTCCAGTGGCTGCAGTTAGAAGACGGACAAGTCTTCTCTTGGATATGATTTTGTTGTCCAGTTTCCACTTGGAAGGTTTTAGAGACATCATTTGCTTTGTCCTTTCGTAAGCATTGGCAGGTTTAATTCTTATTCTATTAAGCGCTTTTCCCAAAGCTCACTACATTTGCTGCTGGTGTCACGATAGGCTCCACTAGGCAAGCAAGCTTCTCTAGCGCCTCGCGTCTCTCATCCAGGTAGTCATATCGGTCGTAGATGCCTTCTACACCTTTTAGCTTATGGTTTAAGCATCTTTCCGCTACGTGACCAGCAACGCCTATGCTGGCAAGCAGGCTTCGGCAGGTTCTACGCAGATCATGAATAGTAAAGTGCTCTACAGGTACTTTCTTTTCTTTGAAAAGTTTCTGTGTCGCTGCGTTTAGGGTATCTGGGCTCATGTGCGAAAATCTTTTGCTAGCCCTACGGTTCGGGAATACGTACTCGGAGCCACAAGATCTAATGTGTAGCTCATTCAGCCATTCGATAACGCAAGGAGCTAGGGGTATTGTTATACCGACTTCTGTCTTGCTGCGTTCTTTAGGGATGTCCCATAAACCTTGTGTAAGGTCGAACTCTACCCATTGAGCGGCAATAAGTTCGCCTTTGCGAACGCCTAGAGAGATCAGTATAGCTACGGCAAGATAGTTGTCTCTTGTGAATTGATCAGTGTTTTCTCTGAACGTACAAAAAACCTTGTTTAGTTCGTCTATGGATAAGGTTCGACTGCGACTGCGTTCTACGCCGCCAGCATCAGAGAGGGTAAAGGCATCGGCAGGATTTGAGGTTATAAGGTCAAGCTTAATGCCGTGCCTGAATAACTGCTTGCAGTACATCAGGGCATCATTAGCAGTGGCTGGACGGTTGCTGCTGACAATCTTAGCTATCACTGCTCGTATGTCTCGTGGGTTCACATGGTCTAGTGAGAGTTGGCCAATGGTTGGAGCAATATCCTTTTTGTATATACGGCGAGGAACACCTGGGTGTTTAAGTCTCTTGTCACAACTTTCTAGCCAGTCATTGGCTAAGTCATCGACCGTTTTTATATCAACACTTTTGGCGCGAGCACGTTCGGCAAGGGGGTCTCTGCCTTTCTTTACCTCAGCTTGTAGCAGAACGGCTTCAGCATTGGCGTTTGATAGGGATAAGCTAGGATAGCTACCTAGGGTTATCTCTCTGCGTTTTTTGTGAATGCTGTAGCGCATCACCCAAAACCCCGTGCCTTCTGAGCTGATTCTAAAATAGAGCCCGTTTCCAACGGACTGCTTTACTGGTTGGCCAGATTTTAATAAGGCCTTTATTTGTTTGTCATTCAGTTTGTTAGCCATGATCGCCTCTTTAAAGTGGTGACAGATAAGCTAATAATTTGTATCAGGAGCGGTTAGGTTTAAATCTGTCACCAATTCTGTCACCACTTACTATGGCGCATAGAGAAACATTGGTAAAGCGCTAGATACAAAAAAGCCCCGTGGTTCGGGGCTTTAAGAAAGATTTGAAACGGTTGTGTATGTCTTGAAACGCTACTCGATATTCTGGATCTGTTCGCGCATTTGCTCAATCAGCACTTTTAGTTCAACGGCTGTCTGCGTGATGTCGGTGTCGATGGCTTTGGATGACAGGGTGTTGGCCTCGCGGTTCAGTTCCTGCATCAGAAAGTCCAGGCGGCGGCCGATGGCGTTGTCTTGGTTGAGCGTTCGAGTAACTTCGGTCACATGGGTTTGTAGGCGATCGAGCTCTTCATCAACATCAGCCTTTTGTAATAATAGAACAACTTCCTGTTCTAGTCGGCCGGGTTCTAACTCTGCTTTGGCCGCATCAATACGACGTTGAAGTTTTTGCTTTTGTTGAGCCATGATATTTGGCAGATAGGAGCGTATTTCCGCAGTGATTTCGTTAACCCGGCTTAGGCGCTGTTCAATAATTTGTTTCAGCGCGTCGCCTTCCTGTTTGCGCATGGATTGAAGCTGCTCCAAGGCTTGTTGGAACAGCGTTAAAGCGATGCTTTTAACTTGAGGGTAATCAACTTCGGCAGTTTGTAATACGCCGGGCCATTTTAGTAGCTCCATAGGGTTGGGGTCACTGTTTTGCCCGAGTGTGTTTTGCACCTCTGCCAGCGCCTTGGCGAGTTGTTGTACTAGCTCAGCGTTGACGCAGAAATTCTGGCTTTTTTCAGTGTCCGGGCGGAAATTAAGGGATATTTCCAGTTTGCCGCGAGCAAAGGATTTACGCAGTTTTTCACGCAATGCCGGTTCAAGATCACGCAGATTCTCTGGTAAGCGGAAGTGGGTTTCCAGATAGCGGTGGTTTACCGAACGGATTTCCCAAACGATAGCGCCCCACTGGGTTGTCTGTTCCTGGCGTGCAAAGGCGGTCATGCTTGCAGTCATTGAAGTCTCTCAGCATAAAATTTTGAGCAGCATTATAGCCTTATAACAGGGTATAATGCCGCACTTTCTGACCAATAAACTATTCAAAATTCTTGGGGAATACAATGCGACCTAGTGGTAGAACGCCTGACCAGTTACGACCTATAAAAATTACGAGAAATTTCACAAAACATGCTGAAGGCTCAGTGCTGGTAGAATTTGGTGATACGAAAGTAATTTGCACGGCAACCGCAGAAACCGGCGTACCGCATTTTTTGCGCGGTAAAGGCGTTGGTTGGGTGACGGCTGAATATGGCATGTTACCGCGCTCTACGGGTTCTCGCATGGGTCGTGAAGCTGCCCGTGGTAAGCAGGGTGGCCGTACCGTTGAAATCCAACGATTAATCGGTCGCTCTCTGCGCGCTGCGATTGATATGAAAAAACTGGGTGAGAATACCATCGTTATCGATTGTGATGTTATTCAGGCTGATGGCGGTACTCGTACGGCATCTATCACGGGTGCCTGTGTGGCACTGGTTGATGCGGTAAACAGTTTGCGCGCCAAGGGTGCGATTAAGGAAGACCCGATTAAACACCGCATCGCGGCGGTTTCTGTCGGTATTTATAAAGGTGAGCCAGTGCTGGATCTGGATTATGCGGAAGACTCTAATGCCGAAACTGACCTGAATGTGATTATGACTGAGGGTGGCGGTTTTGTTGAGGTGCAGGGCACCGCTGAGCAAGAGCCGTTCAGTGCGGACGAGTTGGCTGCTATGTTGAAGTTGGCTGAGCAAGGTATTGCCTCGTTGATTGAGCTGCAACACGCAGCGCTTGCGGAGTAAAGAGAGGTCAAGTATGCAGGATTATAAACGTGAATTTATTGAGTTTGCTTTGGCGCAGGACGTGTTGCGTTTTGGTGAGTTTGAATTGAAATCTGGCCGTATCAGCCCGTATTTTTTTAATGCGGGACTGTTTAACAGTGGCGCGGCGCTGGCGCAGCTGGGGCGTTTTTATGCCGCGGCTATCGAGCAGTCTGGCGTTGAATACGATGTTGTATTGGGGCCTGCCTACAAAGGGATTCCGCTGGCAACGACAACCGCTGTGGCGTTGTCGGATCAATACGGTAAGGACGTGCCCTATGCTTTTAATCGCAAAGAGGCAAAAACACATGGTGAAGGTGGCCAGCTGGTGGGTGCGGAACTTAATGGTCGCGTATTGATCATTGATGATGTGATTACCGCAGGCACAGCGGTGCGCGAAGTGATGACACTGATCGAGCTACATAATGCTAAACCCGCCGGCGTGGTGATTGCTCTAAATCGACAGGAGAAGGGCAATGGTGACCTTTCCGCCATTCAGGAGGTCGAAAGGGATTATGGTGTGCCCGTGGTGAGTATTGTTACGCTCAATGATTTGATGGGTTACTTGCAGGATAAGGCTAGTGATGAGGTAGTGCTGCAGCGCATTGCTGATTATCGTGAGCGTTATGGTGTTGAGTGATTCAGTGTTGTTTGAAACGTAAATTTGAACAACACTGAGTCTGGACTAGACTAAGTCACTGAATTGGCAACATAGGTGGAGTGATGTTGAAGGTAACAGGGCAGCTGATAGCTGCGGTGCTGATGAGCGCGGTAATGGTTCAGGATGTGCTGTCAGCTGGATTTAATTACCGTTATCGGGATGATAATGGCGCTATTCATATTGGCTACTCAGTGCCGCCGGAATTTATCGAGAACGGCTACGAAATTCTGAACGAGAATGGCTTGGTGGTCGATGTAGTGCTGCCAAAATCTGTATTGGATGCGCGTGCAAATAAGATTCTTGAAGAGGCGGAGGCTCGTCATCAACAGGCATTGCAGACCAGTAAAGACGAGGCTTTGTTACGCTTCTACAGTTCGCCTGAAGATGTGGAGCGTGTGCGTGAGCGTAAGTTGCTGGAGCTTCAGAACTTTGTCGATATTCAGAAGGCTAATATTATTGCCAATCGCAAGCGCCTTGCCGCTCTGCAAAGTGAAGCTGCGGAGCTAGAGCGTAACGGTCAATCTGTGTCGGAGAAAATCCTACAAGCGCTGGATACCCTAGAGCATAAAATTAGTGATGCTAAGCAAGGCATTAAACTTAAGGAAGAGGAAAAAGACCGAGCTTGGTTGGCTTTTGAGCTGGATATTGAGCGGTTAAATGAGCTACTTGGTGAAAGTGGTAAGGTCAGGCAGGCTACTGCGCCACAAGCCGCCAATGGAGGCTAAACACTATACCGAAAACTTTTCAGTACACAGAAGTTGTCCGGCAAAAAAAGACCACTGCTCCTGCCAGTGCGCACTGGGCGGCTGCTTGAAGCCACTACGAATATATTGATTAATACGTCCTTCCACGCAAGCCAATAAAAGATTGGCGATGGCGGTGGTTGGTTGGCGTGTCACCAGACCCTCTTCCACTTCAGCCTGACGCAGCGTTTGTTTGAGTTGTGTTTCCAGGCGTTCGAAAATATGTGCAGCACGTTTGCGTAGACGCTCATGTTCACCCTGCAATGCGACGCCAGTCATTACTAGGCACAAGCCCGGGTTTTTATCAGCAAAAGTAATAACCAATGTCAGTATCTGCTCGCAGCGGACAAGAGCTGTGCTCTGTTCCTGTAAAACACGTGAGATACGTGGAAACAATGTGTCTTCAGCAAAACCAATCAGTGCTTCAAACATCTGGGCTTTGCTGGCAAAGTGACGGTACAAAGCAGCTTCAGAGACACCTACCTGCTTGGCCAGTGCGGCGGTGGTGATACGTTCGCCGGGATTAGCTTCCAGCATTTGTACAAGTGTTTGTAGAATATCTTGCTGGCGAGATTGTTTCTTTTGGGTGGTCATAGGGATAGCCGTCTGATCCTAGCTGTTGTGAATCAGGGTACCAATACCCTTGTCGGTGAAGATTTCCAGTAATGTTGAATGCGGAACCCTGCCGTCAATGATATGAGCACTGGCCACGCCATTGGCGACAGCTTCCAGTGCGCAGTTGATCTTGGGTAACATGCCGCCGTAGATGGTGCCATCGGCGATCAAGTCATTAACACGCTGAGGATCAAGACCGGTAAGTACTTTGCCATTGCCGTCCAGTAAGCCAGCTGTGTTGGTAAGCAGAATCAGTTTTTCAGCATTGAGTTTTTCCGCGACTTTACCGGCAACCAGGTCAGCATTGATGTTGTATGATTCGCCATCCGGGCCGACACCAATAGGCGCAATCACAGGAATAAAGTCGCTGTTTACCAGCATATCGACAACGTCTGTGCTGATGTTTTCAACCTGGCCAACGTGACCGATATCAATAATTTCAGAGGCATCCAGATCAGGCGTTTTGCGGGTCACATTAAGCTTTTTCGCTTGAATAAAGTGACCGTCTTTGCCGGTCAAGCCGACGGCTTTGCCACCGTTCTGATTAATCAGGCTGACAATTTCCTTGTTGACCAGGCCGCCAAGTACCATTTCGACGACATCCATGGTCTGGCTGTCGGTGACACGCATGCCGTCAACAAAGTGGGATTCGATATTCAGTTTGTCGAGGTAGTGACCAATTTGCGGGCCGCCGCCGTGTACGATAACGGGATTAATACCGACGTGTTTCAGCAGCACGATGTCACGCGCAAAACTGTTTTTCAGTGTGTCGTCGGTCATGGCATTGCCACCATATTTGATGACCAGAGTTTTGCCACTGAAGCGTTGAATGTAGGGCAGCGCCTCGGTGAGAACTTCAGGAATAACACTGAGAGAATTATCTGTAGACATCGAAATTAGCCCGTTTAGTCGGTGGCAGGAAAGGTGGCATAGCTTGCCAGATAGGGTGGCTGGCGACAAGTCCATGATGGCCGCGTCGTTGCGCGCAGCCATCATGTCGGTCAGCGGATTTAAAAAGGTATAGCGAGATCAGGCGCGATGGCTCGTAACTCGTTTTTAAACAGCGCCTGAATATCGGCTAGAGCGGCCTCGTCTTCGCCAGCAAAGCGCAGCACCAGCATGGGCGTAGTATTGGAGGCGCGCATCAGTCCCCAGCCATTTTCAAAGTCGGCGCGCACGCCGTCAATAGTGGACACGTCAGCACCGTTAAACTGGCCCTTTTTTTGTAACTGGCTGACCAGAGTGAATTTGCTTTCGTCGGTGACTTCAATGTTGATTTCCGGTGTGCTGACATCATCTGGAAATCCATCAAACAGGGTTTGGGTATCGCAGGTTTCGCTGCCAACGATTTCAAGCAGGCGAGCAGCACTGTAGATGCCGTCGTCAAAACCAAACCAGCGCTCCTTGAAGAAGATATGACCGCTCATTTCACCGGCCAATAACGCACCCGTTTCCTGCATTTTCGCCTTGATCAGCGAATGGCCGGTTTTCCACATAATAGGTCGACCGCCGTAGTTGCTGATTAGGCCAGCCAGACGGCGTGAGCATTTGACGTCATAGATAATGTCGGCGCCCGGGTTGCGCGAGGCAACGTCCTTGGCAAAAAGCATCATCAATCGATCCGGATAAATAATGTTGCCCTGATTGGTAACAACACCAAGACGGTCGCCATCGCCATCAAAGGCGATGCCGATATCGGCGTTATGTTCGGCGACAGCGTTAATCACATCCTGCAGATTTTCGGGCTTGCCGGGGTCTGGGTGATGGTTGGGGAAGGTGCCATCAATTTCACAGAACAGAGGGATGACGGTGCAACCCAGTTGCTCGATGAGTTGCGGAGCCACCGCGGCTGCCACACCGTTACCGCAATCTAAAACGACTTTTAATGGTTTGGCCAAGGCGACATCGTTGACGATATGTTCCATGTAGTGATCAATAATTTCTACATTATCTAGGTCGCCGCTGCCGCTGGTGAAGTCGTTGCTAATGATACGCTGATACAGCGTCTGAATCGCATCAGTGGACAGTGTCACGCCGCCAATAACGATTTTAAAACCGTTGTAATCGGCGGGGTTATGGCTACCAGTGATCATTACGCCGGAACTGGCTTCCATGCAATGAGTGGCAAAATACACCAGTGGCGTGGGTACAGTGCCAAGGTTAATAACGTCCTGACCACTGTCGCGAATACCTTGGATCAGAGCTGCGCTGAGCTCGGGACTGGATAGGCGGCCATCGGCGCCAACAACAATGCCCTTTTCGCCCTGTGCGCTAGCCTGTGAGCCGACGGCTTGGCCAATACGATAGGCAATGTCAGTATCCAGCGTTTTGCCAACAATGCCGCGAATATCATAGGCGCGGAAAATGCTGGCAGGAATGTCTCTGGGGGGGAGGCCCGGGCTAGGTTTCGGTGTAACCGGTGCGAGATCAGCTGTTTCACTTACATTGTTAGTTTCGGGGGCATTATCAATCAAATCAAGGTCGAGTAGATCTTCGTCATTAAGTTCAGAATGAAGGCTGTCACTAACCTCCATGTCTTGAGGCGCTGCTGGTGTGGATTCATGCTGTGGAGCTGGTTGGGAGCTGGTTTGCTCGGATAAAATTTGTTCACGCTCTGTGGAGGACAGGCTCAGAGCCATACTGCGGAATAGGCTGAGGCCAAAAGTTGGAGCGCCGTCATCATTGTTTTGAATTAACTTACGGCAGTAATTCATCAGTTCGATGGCATCACTACGTACAGCGTTTCTTAGCTGTAGATAAGCAAACAGAATGCTGATGATGACAATAGTCGCCGCCAGTGCAATGGGCAGCCAGAAAAATAGTGGTGATAGTTCATTGGCTTGGGCCAGCTTTTCTGAGGGCTGGAAGCTTACTTGCCAGTTTGGGTTGTTGAGTGCGACATTCAGGACAGGCTGTTCACCGTTAAATGCGCTGCCAAACTGAAGAAAGCTTTGCGGTGTTTTTCCACCAAAAGCTTGCTCGATTTTCATGCTGCCATTGCTACGATCAAATTGTTGTAGTTGTGTGTTGAGTGCATCAAGACTGTAGGTAGCAATAATGGCGCCACTTGCCATGACGCCCGAGTCTTGGTTAGTGGCTTTAATTACGGTGACCATGCGGATAACGCGCTGCTGATTAAGGCGGTGAGCTTCGGCTGACACCTGTTTGCCATGACTGGCGCGGTTGATCATATCAATTTCAGGAAAGCTGATGTCTGCTTGGGCGGGAGTGAGTACTTTCTCGCCTAGAGGGACTAGCCGTACGTCTATAAGGTTGAGGGTGTGATCTAGAAGATGCTGTTCCTGAGTCCGTAGGTCAGTTTTGCTGCCAAGAAATGCATCAGCAACGACACTGGCCTGCCCAACATGCACAAGACCGCTCTGCAGTTGCTCCAGAGATTGATTGACTGAGTGAGCGTAGGCCTGAGCATGGGCTTCGAAGACGGTGCTGGCGAGTTGGCGGTTGCTGCCATTGATGACCAGCATGAACAACAGTGCGGCCGCTGCAGCAATTCCGATACTTGAGCCTATCAGGCTGAGCAGGCTAAACTTAAATAAACTTTGATCCGGCTCGATGGCCTTGCGGATATCCGAGGGTGCTGTGGTATTTTTTTTTGACAAGGTCCCGCCCCTAATTTTTTCCATTGTTATCAATTAGCGTTTATTACCGGTAAGCAGGAGATTTCTAGTGCCCTCCGGTGTGGCCAAAGCCACCACTGCCTCGTTCTGTGGCATGAAACTCATCAACCACTTCGAATTCGGTTTGCACTACGGGCACGATTACCATCTGGGCAATACGCTCTCCCACCGTAATAGTGTAGTCGGATTGGCCGCGATTCCAACATGAAACCATGAGTTGACCTTGGTAGTCAGAATCAATTAGTCCGACTAGGTTACCTAATACGATGCCATGTTTGTGGCCAAGCCCTGAGCGAGGCAGCAACATAGCCGCGTAGCCAGGGTTCTCCAGATAGATTGCCATGCCGGTGGGGATTAGTTTAGTTTCGCCAGGTTTTAGTAAAATATCTGTGTCGATGCAAGCGCGTAAATCCAGTCCAGCTGAGCCATTTGTTGCGTAGTGCGGCAGGGGGATTTCGTTGCCGATGCGGGCATCCAGGAGTTTTACCTGTAGTTTATTCATAGTGGGCCAGTTGCTCTTTGTTGCGTTGTTGTGCGATTAAATCAACGATGTTGCGCGCCAGTTGTCGTTTTGATGCTTTAGGTAACTCGATTTGGTTGTCTGCTGAAATAACGATCACGGCATTATCGTCGCTGTTAAAACCAATGCCTTCAACAGATACGTCATTGGCAACAATCATATCCAGATTCTTTTTATTGAGTTTACCCAGAGCGTAACCGATGACGTTTTGAGTTTCGGCAGCAAAACCCACGGTGAAAGGTTTGTTTTCCAGTGCCGCGATGCTGGCAACTATATCAATAGTGGGTTTGAGCTCGATGGTCATTGAGTTGGGGTGTTTTTTAATTTTTTGATCGGCCACAGCAACGGGGGTGTAGTCGGCTACAGCGGCGGAGGCAATGAATACATCGCTTTGCTGAGTTTGCGCGATGGCAACCTCATACATTTCCTGTGCGCTGGCGACATTGATGCGGGTGACGCGCTCGGGAGTAGGGAGGTTAACCGGCCCACTGATTAAGGTGACGCGAGCGCCCGCTTCGGCGGCGGCCTCAGCTAGAGCGTAACCCATTTTGCCTGAGCTGTGATTGGTGATGTAACGCACGGGATCAATTGGTTCGCGGGTGGGGCCAGCAGTGATTACCACGTGTTGGCCGGTTAATGTTTCGAACTTGAACTGATCAGCGGCCAAGGTAGCTAATTCAGATGGCTCCATCATGCGCCCTGGCCCAACATCGCCACAGGCCTGCTCTCCATGGGCGGGGCCCAGCACCATCACGCAGTTTTTTTGCAGTGTGGCGATATTGCGTTGGGTATTGCTATCTTTCCACATGGCTTGATTCATGGCTGGCGCAATTGCAATCGGTGCGTTAGTTGCCAGGCAGAGAGTGGCTAGCAAGTCGTTGCCCTGCCCTTGAGCCAAGCGGGCGACAAAGTCAGCGCTGGCTGGAGCAACTAAAATTAGGTCAGCCCAGCGAGCCAGTTCGATGTGACCCATGCCTGCTTCGGCTTCAGGGTCTAGCAGCGTGGTATGTACGGGGTTGCCGGATAGTGCCTGCATGGTCAACGGTGTTATAAATTCCTGGCCGGCGGCAGTCATTACAACGTGTACATCGGCGCCTGCGCCACATAACAGACGTACTAATTCAGCGCTTTTGTAGGCGGCGATACCGCCAGTGACACCGAGGATGATTTGTTTGTTGGTTAGGCGCTGCATGGTACGTCCAAATAGCTGGTTTCCGTTGCTGGTCGCTAAGATACCATCGACCATGATTTTTTCCTATATGATTGTAGCTCGGACACTGTAGAGAACAGGGAGGTTCCTATGCGAATTACCGATTGGCCCGCGGCAGAGCGGCCGCGCGAGAAACTGCTGAAAAGTGGCGCGAAAGCGTTATCGGATGCGGAGTTATTAGCCATTTTTTTGCGTACCGGCATGCCGGGCGTTAGCGCCGTTGATTTAGCGCGAAAGCTGTTAACAGCCTTCGGTAGCTTGCGAGCGATATTAGAAGCGGATTTTGACGGTTTCACCGCCCATGCTGGTTTAGGGTTGGCAAAGTTTGCCCAACTACAGGCGGTGCTGGAAATGGCGCGGCGTCATTTGGGCGAACAGCTTGAGCGCAGTGACGTCTTTGCTAACCCCATTGCGACACGAAACTTCCTGCGGGCGCGTCTGCGCGACTGCCATCAGGAGGTGTTTGCCTGTTTGTATTTGGATAGTCAGCATCGCCTCATTCATTACCAGCCGCATTTTTACGGCACCATTGATAGCGCAAGTGTTTATCCGCGGGAATTAGTAAAAGCGGCATTAGAATATAATGCCGTAGCGGTGATTTTGGCCCATAACCACCCCTCCGGCGTGGCGGATCCCAGTCAGGCCGATCGGCAAATTACCGAGCATATTCGTAAAGCTATGACGTTAATTGATGTGCGAGTGCTGGATCACATGGTGGTGGGTGATGGTGACGTTGTGTCCTTTGCGGAGCGAGGCTGGCTGTAGTTGCACTTTAGCCGTAACGGTTGAAATATACATTTAAGCCACTATAATTCGCGCCTTTAATGGCCGAATACTTGTCAGAGCAGTTTGCTTCTGGTATAAATGCGGGCCCTTTTACGAAGCAACTCCAATGTTGTCCGTAAAAACCAGATTTTTATGACCAGATTTATTAAGTAGGAATTCATCATGTCTAAGGTTTGTCAGGTTACAGGAAAGCGTCCAGTAGCTGGAAATAA
>Ga0209395_1000675_pt1 | contig 49463 bp, 39 predicted proteins | sample GOMGulsemesocosm_3_FD_184635 | JGI IMG/M metagenome (GOLD analysis project Ga0209395, IMG submission 184635) | Methane-oxidizing microbial communities from mesocosms in the Gulf of Mexico - GOM9D Gulf of Mexico (SPAdes) (version 2) | ecosystem: Environmental > Aquatic > Marine > Cold seeps... | reverse complement strand
CAACTTTGAAAACGCAATCATCGCTTGTGGTTCACGCCCAATCGAACTGCCTTTCATCCCGCACAGCGATCCACGTATCTGGAACTCGACTGACGCGCTAAAAGTTGAAGAAGTACCGAAGAAATTACTAATCATGGGCGGTGGTATCATCGGTCTTGAAATGGGTACTGTATACGAATCATTGGGTAGTGAAGTTGACGTTGTTGAAATGTTCGACCAACTTATCCCAGCTGCTGACGCAGACATGGTTAAGATTTACACCAAAGCAAACAAAGAACGTTTCAACCTAATGCTGTCTACGAAAGTAACGGCTGTTGAAGCGAAAGACGACGGTATTTACGTATCAGTAGAAGGCAAAAAAGCGCCGACTGATCCAATCCGTTATGACGCTGTGCTTGTGGCTATTGGCCGTGCGCCAAACGGTTTACAAATTGGTGCAGAAGCGGCTGGTGTTGCTGTTGATGAGCGTGGTTTCATTAACGTTGATAAGCAAATGCGTACTAATGTACCAAACATCTTCGCTATCGGTGATGTTGTCGGTCAACCAATGCTTGCGCATAAAGCGGCTCATGAAGCGCACGTTGCTGCTGAAGTTATCTCTGGGATGAAGCATTTCTTCGATCCTAAAGTTATTCCTTCAATCGCATACACCTTCCCTGAAGTTGCATGGGTTGGTCTAACTGAGAAAGAAGCTAAAGAGCAAGGCATCAACTTCGAAGTTGCTAAGTTCCCTTGGGCAGCTAGTGGCCGTGCAATCGCGTCTGACGTGTCAGATGGTATGACCAAACTAATCTTCGATAAAGATACAGATCGTGTTATCGGCGGTGCATTAGTTGGTGAAAACGCTGGTGAACTCCTAGGCGAAATCGGCCTAGCCATTGAAATGGGTTGTGATGCTGAAGATATTGGCCTAACAATTCACGCTCACCCAACGTTACACGAGTCAATCGGATTAGCAGCTGAAATGTACGAAGGGTCAATCACTGATCTTCCTAACCCAAAAGCGGTTAAAAAGAAAAAGTAACTTTTTCTTAGATTGATAAAAAGGCAGCTTCTAGCTGCCTTTTTTGTAGGTGTCTAAAATTAACGATATCTTTAAAACAGCCAGTTGGTATTTTTCCACTCCCACGTAAACCCCTGCTCTAGTAATGACGCCTTCATTTTAGCTAGTGACTCATGGATCGCGAATGGCATATACTTATCGCGTTCAAAGTGCACTGCAATCCAGCCAAGGGTATCATTAGGTTTTTGAAACCCAATTGTCTGAATTTTTTGCGCGTGTGTATCGTATATTTCAAGTATTTTTGTTTTCATAATTTAACTGTATATAAATACAGTTAAATAGTCAAATAGTCAATGGTAATTTAAGTCTCTTGTGTTGTATGCTTCTATTCGTAATTTTTCGTTAAGATATCTTCAATTAATCCCACACTTTAGGAATACCAAATGTTGACTTCACTTTCTCGATTATCAGTAGCACTACTATTGATTGGTTTATCCCACAGCGCCGATGCCGCGCAAACATTGATAAAAGCGGGGCATGTTATTAATGTCGTCACTGGAAAAATTTTAGATGATCAATGGATAAAAGTAGAAAATGGCGTGATCATCTCAGTCACGGCGGATAAGCCGAAGGTTGATAAAGACGCGAAGACTGTTGATTTGTCGAATCAATATGTGATGCCAGGATTAATGGATATGCATACCCATGTGGTACGTGGTTTATCAAAAAACTTCTTTGATGGCTATTTTCAATCACCGCATCGCGCTGTGATTGGCGGTGTTGTCAATGCTAAAAAGACATTAATGGCGGGTGTAACCACTATTCGAAACGTTGGTGCTAGTGACTTTCAGGATGTTGCTTTGCGCAATGCAATTAATGCGGGGGAAGTACCAGGACCGCGCATGGCGGTGTCTGGGCCAGCGTTGGGTATCACAGGCGGGCATTGCGATAGTAATAGTTTAAACCATGGTTTTAAGGAAAAATCTGGCGGTGTGGCTGATGGCCCTTGGGCGGTGCGCCAGAAAATTCGTGAAAACGTTAAATACCAAGTGGACTTAATTAAGTTTTGTGCCACTGGCGGTGTGTTTTCAAAAGGGACCAAGGTAGGGCAGCGCCAATATACGATGGAAGAGATGAAAGCGATTGTTGATGAGGCCCACACTCATGGACGTCATGTCGCAGCACATGCCCACGGCACAGAGGGCATCGCCTATGCGATTGAGGCAGGAGTAGACTCGATTGAGCATGCAAGTTTCTTGACTAAGGAGACTATTGCGTTGGCAAAGCAACATGGCACGGTGCTGTCGATGGATATCTATAATACGGAATATACGCTAGCAGAAGGCGCGAAGAACGGCGTGCCACAAGAAAATATTGATAAAGAAAAGCAAGTGGGTACCAAACAGCGTGAAAGTTTTAGCATGGCCGTCAAGGCTGGGGTCAACATCGTCATGGGCACTGATGCTGGTATCTATCCCCATGGTGATAATGCAAAGCAGTTGAGTCGTATGGTTAAATTTGGCATGACGCCGTTACAAGCATTGCAGTCTGCCACCATTAATAGTGCGAAGTTACTGAGCTGGCAGGATAAGGTTGGTGTGATTAAGGCGGGTTTTTATGCGGATATTATCGCGACAAGTGACAACCCACTTCAGGATGTGAGCGTGCTTGAGCAGGTTAGCTTCGTCATGAAGGGCGGGACTATTTATAAGCAGCAGTAATCGCATCTTAATAAATCATTAGATTAAGGTTAGATATTCGTTATTTATTACAGTTGGTGTGGCGGTACAGTGGTGGCTTATTCCAATCACCATTGGTGTAACACCTCAACTGAATAAGGATATCGTGATGAAAAATAGACAATGTTTATTATGTAAAAAAGAAATTGAGTGCACTTTGTCAATATGCCCCCATTGTAATAAGGGGGTGTTTGTTGTCGATTTTGGCGATGATGCGGCGAAGCTAATCAGAGAGCGACTCTTTGATAAGCCCAATGTCTATCAAATTTGTGGCTGGCATGACATCTTTGTCCCTGATGGTACGCGACCACCAAAACCCCCTAGAGAGTGGCGCTGTGATCAATACGAACCGGTGTCTTATCATGGTGATTGACCCCATCACATGGCGCTATTAGCTAATCATATTGGCTAAAATTAACGTAGTCAGTGTGTATTTCACTGCCTAAACAATCGAGCACCTTATCCTAATAAGTTTATCCTTTGCTCAAGAAGATCATATATTTAATGGAAACGGTATTATTTAGCGCGCCTGCCGAGAAAACTTTTAATTAGTGAATGACATTTGACCTAAATCATGTAAGTTTACAGTAATTACTATTCCGGCTTATTTATTACTGAATACTAATAATTAAGGACTAAATCAAGGGACTTGTATCAAGCCGCACTAGCGCGATTGGTATGCTAAGGAGAGCGTAAATGCAACTTAAATCAATTCAAACTCGTATCAGCTTAATGGCTGGTGGAGCCATATTATTAGTATCAAGTATCTTGGTATTATATTCATTATCTACCTCAAAACAGACACTCGCCTTTGTTAAAGATAGCACTGAGCACCTGATCATCGATGAAGTTAAGCAAAGTGTTGACGCCAAAATAAAACACAGTGTCAGCGAGCTCGAGAAGAAGATCGATAGTGGTTTCATCACTGCGCGGACCATCGCCAGTACTTTTGTAACGCTAAAACAACTTAATACTGATAATTCTGACCAGTTACGTACCCAATACAATTATGTATTGCGTGACAATTTAGCTGAGAACCCAGATTTTCTTGGAATTTCATCGGGCTGGGAGCCCGGGAAATTGGATGCTTTTGATAGCCGTTATCGCAATCAACGTGCTTATGATGCTTCGGGACGGTTTATTCCGTATTGGAGCCGTACTGCGAGTGGTGATTTTGTGTTGGAAGCATTAGCCGATTACGAAAATCAAACGCGCGACAGCAGTGGGGTGCGAATTGGCGAGTATTACTTATGCTCTCGGGATACCTCGCAAGAGTGTATTATCGATCCTTACACCTATAACGTTGCAGGGGTCGATATGTTGATCACCTCGCTGATGGTGCCAATTATGATTAACGATCAGTTTCATGGCGTTGTTGGGGTCGATATTTCATTGGAATTTCTGCAACATCTTGCGGTTGATATGAGTAAATCGCTCTATAACAGCAAGAGTGAGGTTATTATTGTCAGTAGTAATGGGACGGTAGCGGCAAACTCTGCCGGTAGTAGTATTGGTGCCAACCTAAAACAGCTGTTTCCTAATTCATGGCAACAACATCTCAAGCAATTAACAAGTGGAAACTCGTCAGTTAATACTCACGAGAGCACATTAAATATTGATGCCTATGCGCCGATACATTTCGGCAAGGTAGCCTCGCATTGGTCGATTATGGTGATTATTCCTAAATCTGTGGTGCTAGCCCCAACGCTAAAGTTAGAGCAAGCGATGAGTGAATCTGCTGCCTCAAATCAACAGTGGCAAATGGTGGTAGGAGTGATCGTTGCTGTTGTTGCGTTAGCATTGGTGTGGATGCTGTCTATTGGGATTGTTCGTCCTATTCGGGAGACTGTAGTGGTACTTAATCAAGCGGCAGGAGGTGACTTAACCCCTCGTCTTAACATTAACAGTGTCGATGAAACCGGTGAGCTAGCACGTGCTTGTAATATGTTATTAGACAAAACTCAGCCGTTAATTAAGGCGGTGATGACCTCATCACAACAGATAGCATCCAGCGCTGAGCATGCCAGCGTGATTGCCAATCAAACGCGTGTTGGGGTGGTTAAGCAGCAGCAAGAAACAGACACCTTAGCAACTGCCGCAGACGAAATGGCCTCAACGTCGCAATCGGTATCGAAAATTGCTGAGGATGCAGCCAATGCGACCAAAGAAGCGGCCACTCAGGCGAGTAACGGTAAAGATATTATCGGCCAAACCTCAATGGCAATTGACCGGTTATCTAATGAGATACATCAAGCGGCGCAGGTGATTGCTCAGCTCGATAGTGATAGTAAGAATATTCACGGTATTTTAGATGTTATCAAAGGTATCGCTGAGCAAACTAACTTGCTAGCACTGAACGCGGCGATTGAAGCGGCTCGTGCAGGCGAACAAGGACGTGGTTTTGCGGTTGTTGCCGACGAGGTCAGAACGCTTGCGCAGCGCACTCAGCAAGCGACAGGTGAAATCCAAACGATGACCGAACAAATTCAATTAGGCACTACCAGCGCGGTAAATAGTATGGCGCAGAGTCAGGATCGCGCTAAGTCTAGTATTGAACAAGCCGATAGTGCCGGACAAGCACTGCAAAAAATTCTTACGGCGGTGGATAATATCACCAATTTAAACACTGAGGTCGCCAGTGCGGCGGTACAACAAAACTCGGTGGCAGAAAATTTTAGCAGAAGTCTTAATACGATTAGTGTGGTTGCTGAGGAAACGGCTAGCGGTTCACAAGAGTCGGCAGAAAGTAGCGTCACTATGATAGGTTTGTCAGCGAAGTTGAATCAGTTGATTGTGCAATTTAAGGTGTGAGTTTAACGCGCGATGATAGCTTTATCATCGCGCGTTAAGTGGTGTTACTCGTCGTCGCTTTCGCTATCGCTTTTGTTATCGTATAGCCCCGGTAAAATACGAACTGACTGTGCCTTGTTGTTTTCAACTCTAATGATTTCGACAGGATAGCCAGCAAGGCGAATACTCACTCCTTGGCTTGGGATATCCTGAAAATACTCAAGTAATAAACCATTGAGGGTTTTAGGACCATCGATTGGGAAGTGCCAATCCATCTCTTTATTCATTTCACGAATATTCATTGAGCCGTCGACTAAGTAGCTGCCATCGTCTTGTAGCTGAATTTCATCACTGACGGTCGGTGAAACACTGGTGGTGAACTCGCCAACAATCTCTTCGAGAATATCTTCGAGCGTTACTAAACCTTGAATGTCACCGTATTCATCAACTACTAGGCCAATACGCTCTTTATTCTCTTGGAATTTAAGCAATTGAACATTAAGTGAGGTTGCTTCGTGGATGAAATATAACTCACGTACCGAACGAATAAGGTTCGATTTATCAAACTGAGCCTTCGAATGAAGGTGCATCAGGTCGCGAGCATGAATAAAGCCTACCGCGTCGTCGACTTGGTCACGGTACAGTAAGATTCGAGTATGTTGTAAATGCCCGAGCTGCTTTTGGATTGATTTCCATTCGTCATTAATGTCGATTGCGCCAATTTCGCTGCGCGGGATCATAATATCTTCAACCGTCACTTTTTCTAAATCAAGAATACTGGTCAGCATATCTTGGTGAGATTTTGGGATCATACCGTTAGTTTCACTAACGATTGAGCGTAATTCTTCACTGCTTAGTTGTTGTTGAGTCGCATCATTGGTGTTGATGCCAAACAGTCGTAGCAAGCCATTAGTGATGAGGTTAATAAGCCAAACAAAAGGATAGAGCACCTTAAGCATCGGCAATAAAATAAGCGAACTTGGGAATGCAACTCGTTCTGGGTAGAGTGCAGCAATCGTTTTTGGCGTGACTTCCGCAAAAATGAGAATCACCAGTGTCAGTGCGCCCGTGGCAATAGCAATACCGACATCACCAAACAGCCGAATGCCGATAACGGTGGCAATAGCAGACGCAAAAATATTAACAAGGTTGTTGCCGATAAGAATGAGACCAATAAGGCGGTCTGGACGCTGTAGTAATTTATCTACGCGCTTAGCCGCTCTATTGTTGTTTTTAACCTGATGGCGTAAGCGATATCGATTAATCGACATCATGCCCGTTTCTGAACTTGAAAAGTATGCTGATAAAAATACAAGTCCGAACAGGATCCCAAATAACATGGGGGTGGATATACTGTCCAAGTAGGTTAGTCCTCTAAAAAGTTGGTATTCCGTTATACGGGGTTAGAAAGGTTTGGTCAAGGGATTCGGTTCGAACCCATGATTAACCCACAATTAATTCGCTGACTAATCGACTGCCGAAGTAAGCTAGGGTTAGGATAACGCCACCAACAATCGTGGTATTGACCGCCGTTTTTATTTTAACACCCTGTTGATGGTGACGTAAAATAAGGGCGCTATAGATACACCAAGCCATAATGGAAAGGACAGTTTTATGTACCTTACCCTGCGCTAGCATATCTTCCAGAAAGAAGAATCCAGTCACTAACGACAACGTCAGCAACATCAGGCCGGCGATCACTAGTTGGAACAATTGCTTTTCGACGGTCATCAGTGGCGGCAGAGGAGACGCGGCTAAGTTTAGCTTTTTACTTTTAAGACGGTTGTTAATGATATTTAATTGAATGGCATAAAAAGCAGCAATCACTAAGGTGCTGTAAGCACTTAGTGCAAGACAAATATGAATGAGGACTTCGGGATGCGTTTCAAAATGGGTAATGTAACTTGACGGGACTAGCCATACGCCTAAAATCGACAACAGCGAAAAGCCATACACCACAGGTAGCAGGGTGATTATCGCGAACCGTCTAATGGCGATGGTTAACATCGCGGCAATTAGCCAACTCACAATTGAGGCAACAATTAAGATGCTCATGTTTTGGCCGTCAGTGGCAAGAATTGTGGTGCCTAAGGATATGGCATGGAAACCAATACCAATGCTGGCTAAGCCGAAAATAAGCTTTTCATTGATCGGGGCGTGCTGGAATAGCCCGCGTAACACCAAGGCCAAACTTATGCTGTAAAAAGCAGCAGCGCTAAATGACGAAATATCAGTCCACATAATATCTTTTAAGTGCCTTAGAGCAGAGTCCATTAAAACGTCATTATATCGATATATTAAATTAACAACAGTGCTTTATATCAATAATACCATTCCCATTAAAGATAGGGTCTTCTTGAGCGAAGGACAAACTTATGAGAACAAGGCGCTTGATTGAGCAATAGCTCGCTATTGGGATTGAGAGCAACGCAGTTCTAGTGAGTTTAAACCAGCTCAAGTGGTCACTTTATTAATGGAAATGGTATCATTTATTGTGTATAGAAATGATAGAAGACCATCATCAAAATTGCCCAAATAACAATGGCACGAATTTTCCGACAGCGTGGGCAGTTGGCGTAAGACTTGTCGTTTTTGTCGTGTTTAAAAACCATGGCGTGTTTGCTAGAGTTGAGCGATTGTAAAATGTAGACTAACAGCAATATTAGTTAAAAGGTAGGACGTCGTTTATGAGCACCGCTGTTTTTTTAGATACACAGACGATGGGGCACGATATATCGCTCGCGCCACTATCAAGGTTATTTAGCCAATGGCACTCTTATCAAGAGACATCGCCGGAGCAGATAGTTGAACGCTGTTTAGCTGCCGATGTTGTTATCGTCAATAAAGTCATCCTCAATGAGCAGACATTATCATTATTGCCGAACCTAAAAATTATTGGCGTGGCGGCGACTGGCGTCAATAACATTGATCTTGAATGTGCGAGTCGATTAGGCATTAAAGTGATTAATGTTATGGGCTATGCCGCGCCCGCAGTGGCGCAACATTGTTTTAATCTGTTATTGCAGTTGGCGGGTAAAGCTGCGCAATATCGTCAATTCATTGTTAACCAAGGATGGCAAGACAGTCGCTATTTCTGTCATTTGGATTATCCAATGATGGAGCTGCATGGTAAAACTTTTGGTGTTGTTGGCTATGGTTCGTTGGGTCAAGCGACGGCGAAGATAGCACAAGCCTTCGGGATGAACATCATGATCAGCGAGCGACCTGGTGCTAGTTCTGTTAGGGCTGGACGGGTCGAGTTTGATGAAATGCTGCGCGTTAGTGATGTTGTAAGCTTACATTGTCCGTTAAGCGAGAGTAATGCGAACATGATCAACGCGGCCTCATTGCAACTCATGAAACCAACAGCGCTATTAATCAACACCTCAAGAGGTGGTCTTATCGATGAGCAAGCGTTAGTTAGCGCGCTAACGGATCACACCATTGCAGGTGCTGCGTTGGACGTGTTATCGCAAGAACCACCAAGCAATGGCAACGTGTTACTCGATTACCAAGCGCCCAACTTAATTGTCACGCCGCATATTGCCTGGGCAACCGTTGAGGCGAGAACACGGTGTGTAGCGATATTAAGCGCCAATATAGCCAAGGCGCTTAGTTCGGTTATTCGATATTAGTCTTTACAGTCTGGCTCGAAGAATAGCCATAACACTTGCGGAAATTTTTCTTTGAAAGCTACTTCAGTCTGGTTAATGGCGTCGATTAACTCTTGACCAGATTGTCCTTTGGGCATCTGTGCCTTAATCGCAACCATCACGTCATTGCCAAGTTGCAAGGTGAGTAGATTATATACTTGAGTGATCTGTGATTGTTGTTTTAAGAACTCGCGCATTTCTTGATCGACTAACGGGTCAACCCCTTGGCCTATCAATAAATCTTTGACTTCGCGAGCGACCAAAATGGCGATTATAATCAATAAAATGCCGATGACTATCGAGCCAATCGCATCATAAATAGGATTGCCCGTGATCATGGTTAATCCTATCGCGCAGAGTGCAAAAACTAAGCCCGCTTGTGCCGCCACGTCTTCGCCGAACACCACGACTAATTCACTTTGACGGCTCTCGCGAAACCATTGCCATAATGAACGTTCGCCACGTGATTTGTTGATCTCTAAGATACAGCCCCATAATGAGCCACCTTCGGCTAGAATTGCAAACACCAACACTCCTATCGCTATCCAAGGGTTTGATAGTGGTTCGTCGCTGCCTAGTTTGTGCCAGCCTTCATAGATAGAAAACATTCCGCCAACACTAAACAGCATAATAGCGACAATAAACGACCAAAAATAGATTTCTTTGCCGTGGCCTAAGGGGTGCTCCATCGAAGGAGGCTTCTTGGCTTTCTTCAAGCCAAGTAGCAGTAATCCTTGATTGGTGCAGTCGGCTGTTGAATGGACTGCTTCCGCCATCATCGAGCCAGAACCGGTGTAGATCGCGGCAAAAAACTTGGCGATTGCAATCGCCCCATTGGCAGCTAAAGCATAGAGTATGCTGTTGACTGAGTTAGATTGTGAGGCCATGTAAATTCCATTTAACGATTTAATCAATGATTAAATGTAACGCATTTTCAACCAATTGCAATTTGCTTATCCCAAGTTTAGGTCAATAAACTCACCATTAGCGAAACAAATAGGATAAAACTGATTGTTTGCCAAAATCGAACCGGGTCTCGTTCGATCATTGGACGTCTTGCCGGGCTGGCTAAAACGCCATCTTGAGGTGCATTTAAATCGCTAATGAATTCAGAATAATGTGAATAACGATTCGCCGGATCGGGAGCTAGCGCTTTGGCCAGCACGACATCTAACCAGTCTGGCAGGTCTTTTCGAAAGCTTTTTATCGGGCGATAACGCCATTGATTAAACGCTTGCGGCGCCTTATCGCTATGTTGAATCTCTTTGTAAGGTAGTTGATTACACAGCATTTGATATACCAATACGCCCACCGAAAATAAATCCGATTGACTGGTATTAGGCATGCCATAAAAACGCTCTGGTGCGCTATAGGTTAGCGTCCCAAGTGGCAGGGTACTTGTTTGTCCCATCGCACCAACTTCGCAACTTCCTAGGTCAATTAGCATCACACGGCCGTGTGAGTCGATCATAAAGTTGTCTGGTTTAATATCGCCGTGAGTGACATCGTTACGTTGCAATGCCCGCAATGATTTAACGATTTGACTGGCAATATCTCGCACATCACCTAACGATGGCGTTGGGTTGGCACTGATCCATTGCATCAGTGTTTGGCCACTGACATGCTGGCAAATATGATAGAGAAATTTACTAGGCGTTTGCTGATCGGTTATTTTCATCACCGCAGGGTGATTGATCTTATCGCCGATCCATCCTTCTTTGATGAAGGCATTGAGATAGTCATTGTCGTCGGTAAAATTTACCGACGGTGTTTTAATCACCACTAGCTTGTCTTGCTCGAGGTCTTTGGCTAAATAGATGTGTGAACGGGTGCTTTGATCGATAGTTTCTAGAATTTCAAATTGGTCGAGTTTGGCCCCTATCGGCAGTGGTGGTGGAATCACTTGTTGCTTACGGGTAAACAACAATTGATTAAACGCCTGTTTCGGTAGCTGTTCTATCTTGAGTAATAGGCAGGTTAAGTTATCCAATGAACCTTGCTCACTCGCCAATTCGATGATCTGTTTGGCTGCGGCTTCTAAGTCGGGTTGTTGAGCGAGTATCTGTTGTATTTGTTTGGGCTGGATATGTTGAAACACGCCATCGCAACTGAGCATTAAGATATCATCAATATCCAAATCGGTGATCGAGACATCTACTTCTATTTGTTCACTGGCACCTAGTGCCCGATTGAGAATGCCTGCCGGCGTTGAGTGTTCTTTGGTTAGCACTTGGTAACCGTGCTGATTTATTTTGACGACTTGGCAATCACCGATATGGAAAATATGGGCGCGGTCTTCACGCAGTATCACCGCAGAGAACGTGGTTAGCCATTGTTCATAGTCCCCTTGCTCGGTGTTCACCAGCTGACGCGTATAGAGCCAGTTATTTAAGGATGAAATGACAGTGGTCGCCGACTTTGCCACCGACCATGTATCGGGTGTCGCCAGATATTCTTCAATGAAATGCATCACACTCATCTGACTGGCTTTAGCAGCACAATTGGCGCTAGAGACCCCGTCAGCAATCACGGCAAGATGACCTTTAAGCTCTAATTCAGTGCCTTTAGTGGTCTTGAGCGCAAACGCATCTTGGTTTTCACTCTTTTTACCCTTGGTGGAATGGCCACCGAAGCTAATTTTCAAGTTATCGGGTTTTGATTTCATGGTGTTCCTTGAATATAGACAAGCATCAAATTTGTAGTGTGACTAAACAAAAACGCCCCAGAGATTGTGTTTGGTAAGCCAAACGCAGTCGCTAGGGCGAATGTCAATGGGTTGGATTAATCAACCTTAATCAATTCTACCGTACCATCAGGTAAGATTTCAGCCATGGCACCTTTCGGTTCACTCATTAAAAATAACATTAATAAGCCAACGAATGCACTAGCGGCGATCACCCAGAAGAACGTTGAATAGCTAACAAACGATAATACCGTGAGATAACATACCGCGCCTACATTACCATAAGCACCGGTCATGCCCGCAATTTGTCCCGTTAAACGACGTTTAATTAATGGCACGGCGGCGAATACTGCGCCTTCACCCGCTTGGACGAAGAACGAACAACTCATGGCTGCAGCAACGGCTAACACGAGTGGCCAATCACCAGTAATCGTTGCCATCACCCCGTAACCGATACTTAAACCAGTGGTTAAGATCATTAAGGTTTTCTTACGTCCGTATTTATCGCTTATCCAGCCACCGAGTGGGCGAGATAGCAGATTCATAAAGGCGTAGGTTGACGCGAGTAAACCAGCCACTACCATGTCGAGATTAAACGTTTCGGAGAAATAGAGTGGTAACATCGAGATAACCGCTAATTCACTACCGAATGTCGCAAAATACAACACGTTTAACACGGCCACTTGCTTAAACTCATAACGATGAAGTTCTTCGACCGGAGTCGTAAACACATCTTTATTGACTTGATAAGCAGCAACTACTTCCCAGATGAACAATGCAACTAAGCCGACATAAATCAATATGCTAATTTGCTCGCCAATTAAGCTAACGCCGGACGGCGATAACTTCCAGTTGAGTAGCGCAAGTGCACCAAACAATGGCAGTTTCATTAGGATTAGCAGGTAGAAATCACCAACACTGGTCACTTCCATCGCCTTTGAGCTTTTTGGCTTGAAGTAGGTCGCGCCTGCTGGCGTGTCGCGTACACCAAAGTAGAAGATAAACGAGTAGATAAAACAAATAACACCCGTGATCCCTACCGCATAACGCCAGCCGTCATCACCGCCGAAAAATATCGCTAATATCGGTAAAATCATCGCGGCGCCAGCCGAGCCAAAGTTCCCCCAGCCGCCGTAAATACCTTCTGCTGTACCTAATTGATTCGCCGGAAACCATTCACTCACTAAGCGAATACCGATAACAAAACCAGCACCGATAAAGCCAAGTAAGAAGCGAGCTAAGGCTAGCTGTTCGAACGTATCCGCCATCGCAAACATCGCACAGGGAATCGAACAGACCATTAATAACAGGCTGTAAGTTTTACGAGGTCCGTATTGGTCGGTGACCATGCCAATGATAATCCGCGCCGGAATCGTTAACGCGACATTTAAGATAAGTAACGTCTTAATCTGTGCGCTATCTAGGCCCAACTCATTGGCGATCATGCCTAATAAAGGGGCATGGTTAAACCATACAAAAAAGCTAATAAAAAATGCGACCCAACTGTAATGTAGGATCTTCATTTTCGGACTCAACGAAAATAAGTTAAAAGAAGAACTCATATTATGCTCCTTGTAACTGCACCAGCTCACCACTAATGCGAACTTGATAAGTCGCGATGTTCTTGCTCTCATCTAATTCACAGTGTCCGGTATTCAAGCAAAACTGCTGCTTTAATAGCGGCGATGCGACAAAATGACTATCTTCGGTTTCCGTGATTAAGCCGCGTGATAAAATATTTGCCCGTGAGAACGGGTCAAAATTACTGACCGCTTTCACTTGGCTATCACTTGCACTGCTCTTTAAGTGGAATATTGCCACCTGCTTACCGTCTAAATCGGCACATACACCCGTGTTGGGTGGGATATCGCTCAGTGAACAAATATCGACCCAGTTGATCTCGCTATCTTGTAGTGTTGTCATTATCGTTACTCTCTAAAGTTTAAATTTCGGTGGCTAGGTCATATTTATCCGTTGGCGATATTTGGCCACGGACATCGGTGAATATGACATTGTCATCTAGCTTGTCACTGTTGATAAAGTGACTAAAACGTTTGAGTTTTTGTGGATCGTTAATGGTGGTTTTCCACTCACACTGGTAGGTATCGACCAGATGCTCCATTTGACTTAATAACTCATCGTTAATATTTAGTTTGTCGTTAATAACGACGTCTTTCAGGTAATCTAAGCCACCTTCAAGGTTTTCCATCCACACCGAGGTACGTTGTAGGCGATCGGCAGTTCGCACGTAGAACATGAAGATAATGTCGATGTAACGGATCAGTGTTGCGTCATCGATATCGCTGGCGAATAGATCTGCATGACGTGGGCGCATACCGCCGTTACCACAAACATATAAGTTCCAGCCATTGTCTGTTGCGATGATACCGAAATCTTTACTTTGCGCTTCAGCACACTCACGAGCACAACCGGACACTGCCATTTTTACTTTATGTGGAGAGCGAACGCCGCGATAACGTTTTTCGATATCAATCGCCATCGTGGTGCTATCCTGTACGCCGTAACGACACCAAGTGCTACCAACACAAGACTTAACGGTACGTAATGATTTACCGTAGGCATGGCCCGTTTCTAAGCCCGCATCAACCATTTTTCCCCAAATCTCTGGCAGTTGAGCAAGTTGTGCGCCGAATAAATCGATACGCTGACCACCGGTGATCTTGGTGTAAAGGTTATAATCTTTCGCTATTTCACCGATCAGAATTAAGTGATCTGGCGTTATTTCACCACCGGGAATACGCGGTACGATAGAGTACGTACCATCTTTTTGCATATTACCGAGGAAGTTATCATTGGTGTCTTGCAGACCGACTAACTCTTCATTGAGCACGTGGTCGTTCCATAATGATGCAAACATAGATGCTGCTGCTGGTTTACATAATTCACAACCATCGCCCTGACCACATTCGCTAAGCAATGCGTCGAAGGTACGGATTTCTTTAATGCGGATAATATCGAACAGCTCTTGACGCGAATGGCTAAAGTGGCGACAGATGTCGTTATTAACGCTAACACCAAGCTTAGTCAGCTCGCTGTTCATGACTTGGGTAACTAGTGGTACACAACCACCACAACCAGTACCTGCACTGGTGCAAGACTTGATTGCGCCGATATCAGTCGCGCCATCGGCGACGGCATTACAGATATCTTCTTTGGTCACGTCATAACAAGAACAGATTTGCGCGGCCGCTGGCAGTGCATCAACACCACCGCCGACTGCGCCGCCTTCACCGTCCATCTCTGGTAATAACAAATACTCAGGTGGGTGAGTCAGTTCAATCTTGTTGAGGGCTAGTTGGAGCCACTGACCGTAGTCACTGCTGTCACCGACTAATACAGCGCCGAGTAATATCTTGCCATCACTGCTCATCACGATTTTTTTGTACAAACCGTTGGCAGAGTCAACAAAGCTATAGCTCTGACTATCAGGAGTGCTACCGTGCGCGTCGCCAATACTGGCTACTTCGACGCCTAATAGTTTTAGCTTGGTGCTCATGTCTGCGCCGCTAAAGACTTTGTTGCCGCCTGTGATGTGGCTGACCGCTGCTTTGGCCATAGTGTAACCAGGAGCAACCAAGCCAAATATTTTGTTATCCCATAACGCACATTCACCAATCGCGTAAATATCTTCATCGCTGGTTAAACACTGGTCGTTAATTGCGATGCCGCCACGCTCACCTAGGGTGATATCGTTCGCTCTTGCTAACGCATCTTGTGGGCGGATACCGGCTGAGAATACGATGGTGTCAGTTTCAAGATGTGAACCATCGGCAAAGTTCATGCGGTAACGACACGTTTCACCTTTAACGATTTCTTTGGTGTTTTTCTCGGTGTGTACGGCAACGCCTAAATCTTCAATTTTACTTTGTAATAACTTGCCGCCGTCATGATCCAATTGCACCGCCATTAGGCGCGGGGCAAATTCGACAACGTGAGTTTCAAGGCCAAGTTGCTTAATCGCATTAGCGGCTTCAAGACCAAGTAAACCACCACCGATAACCACACCAACTTTTGAGGTTTTAGCCGATTGGGCGATTTGGTCTAAATCATCGAGGGTACGATAAACATGGATATGTGGTTGGTCTTTACCTGGTACTGGCGGCACGAATGGGAACGAACCAGTCGCTAATACCAGTTTGTCGTAGCTGACTTTTTTACCGGAAGCCGTGACAACTTCTTTCTTGGCACGGTCAAGACCGGTTACTTGTTCATTAACGTAGTATTCAACGCCTTGAGCGTCGTACGCATCTGGTGTCGCTAACGCTAAATCATCGGCAGTGTTTCCGGTGTAGTAGCTGGTTAACATCACGCGGTCATAAGCCAAGCGTGATTCTTCGCTGAAGGTAACGATTTGATAATCATCGCCGTGGTTATTTGCTAGTTGGTCGATAAAGTGGTGTCCGACCATCCCGTTGCCAACAACGACTATTTTTTGCTTGCTCATGCTGCTCACCTATTTAATTTTATTTTATGAGCAAACTATCGCAAGGTTAGTACCATGCTTGAATTATATTTTTACATTGGCTGTAAGGTTATGATTGTAAGGTTGTTAATGTTTTATTTGGGTGTGTTTTAATAATGTTGGGATCAGTTTTCAGACCACTTATGCACAACATTAATTCATCAGCTGCACTCTATGAGTGCAGCTGATGAATTCAATAAAAATTAATGTAGTAACGAATGCTTCTAGTAAATACATGGTATGAGGCTCAACGGCGCAGAGGGCCGATAGGCACTTGGGTAATGGCTTATTAAGCGAATTTTTTCTTGGCTAAGCCGTAGGTATCGAGAATGCATATTAGCCAGATGCCAATAACTCCCCAAGTCGCTATGTTCAATGTGAGTTCACTAAACATGTCGGGCTGCTCTAAAATACGTTGATTGATGCTGAAGATATCTAACGGAATTTTTCGCGCGACGATTAAATCGGCTACGGCTTGCGCTTTTTGCATGATGTTGATGATAATAATGCCAGCGCCCAAAGAAAAGAGTACAGCGAAGGCAATTGCCCGCGGGTAATATTTTAAGAAAATATGGCCTGCGCCAGGAAAGGCCAACACTGACAGCATAATAGCTTTACGAATTTTTGGAGACACGATGACGCTCTTTTATTAAATAAACCAAAGGGTACCTTTGTCGGTGCACTATTAGCAACCAAAATACGCACCCTAGTTGTGCAACCGCAAGATATTAGTGCAATTAACCAATGCAATAATAATATGTTTGTCATAAATATCATAATGTTATTTTTTTGTTGGCTTGTTGGCGTAACCTTTGCTGTTATCTATCTAGATAGTCTATATGAGCAAATAATAATGAACCAGAGCCTTAAAGCCATTCCAAACGAACAACTCTTGCAGGAGAGCGTTAAATCAACCTGTCCATACTGTGGCGTTGGTTGCGGTGTGGAAGTGAGTACCACCAATACCGGCGTAGTCGTCAACGGTGACAAGTACCATCCTGCGAACTTTGGCAAACTGTGCATTAAAGGAAAAAATCTGGGCTTAACCGTCGATAATGACAACCGATTGTCAACCCCGATGGTGAATGGCGGCGCTCAGTCATGGCCACGAGCACTCGACTATGTCGCGAGTGAATTTAACAAAACCATCGAAAAATACGGTAAAGACTCGGTCGCTTTTTATGTCTCAGGACAGTTGTTGACCGAAGATTATTACGTTGCTAACAAACTGATGAAAGGGTTTATTGGTACTGGCAATATCGACACCAACTCTAGGTTGTGTATGTCGTCGGCAGTTGCTGCTCACAAGCAAGTGTTTGGTGAGGATATCGTGCCGATGAGCTATTCCGATATCACCTCAAGTGATGTCATTGTGTTGGCCGGTTCAAATTTAGCCTGGTGTCATCCGGTGATTTATCAGCGGATACGTGAAGAGAAAGAGCGTCGTCCGGCGTTGAAAATCATTGTGATTGACCCGCGCGCAACCGCATCGCTTGAACTAGCCGATTTACATTTGCCAATTAAGCCGGGCGGTGACCTAATATTGTTTAATAGCCTACTCGATTTTATGGCGCAACGAGGTCAGCTGGACTTATCGTTACCCGGAATGAAAGAGGCATTAGCGGCGGCTCAAATCTCGGCGGCATCAATTGGGGAAACTGGACTTGACGACGATTTGTTAGCACAGTTTTTTACGGCATTTAGCGACAGTGATAAAGTGGTAACCTTGTTTTCACAAGGTATTAATCAATCAACGCAAGGCACTAAACAAGTCAGTGCGATATTAAATTGTCATGTCGCGAGTGGCAAAATTGGTCGTCAGGGTTGTGGCCCATTTTCTATTACCGGACAACCGAACGCGATGGGCGGACGAGAAGTGGGCGCTCTGGCTAATACATTGGCTGCGCATATGGAATTTGATAATACCGAGTTACTGAAACCACTTAGTGAGTTTTGGCAAACCGACAATCTAGCAACATCGGCAGGCTTAAAAGCCGTTGAGCTATTTGATGCCATAAAAGAAGGTAAAATCAAGGCCGTGTGGATCATGGCAACCAACCCATTGGTGAGCTTGCCAAACCATGACGCTGTGCGCCAAGCACTTGAAGCGTGTCCATTGGTGGTGGTGAGTGATTGTGTCGCTAGTAATGACACCTTAGATTACGCCAATGTAATTTTACCCGCCCAAGGTTGGGGCGAGAAAAGCGGCACTGTGACGAACTCAGAGCGCAGAATTTCACGTCAACGTAGTTTTTTAGAACCTTACGGTGATGCCAAGGCTGATTGGTGGATTGTGTGTGAAGTCGCTAAACGCATGGGCTTTGCTAAGCAATTTACTTACGATGGCCCCGCCGATATATTTAAAGAGCACGCGCGTTTATCAGGGCTTGAGAATAATGGCACTCGTGGTTTCGATATATCTCAATTTGGTAACATTAGTGAGCAGCAGTATCAACAGTGGTTGCCGGTACAATGGCCGCAGCCGAAAGGCAGCACTAGGCGTTTAAGTGATCAGCTGTTCTTTGGTGACAATCAATATTTCCATCAGGATAAACAGCCTCGTATCAAAGAAAATAGTCATCAGAGTCGAACATTTGATGCCGATTTATTTGTATTAAATACCGGGCGAAATCGTGATCAGTGGCACACGCAAACCCGCAGCGGTAAAGCGTCCAAATTAACCAATCATCAGCCAGAACCATTAGTTGAAATTAATAGTGATGATGGTAAAAAATTAGGGCTGGTTGATGGTGGACTTGCACAACTAAGTGGCCAAGGCCAATCACTTATCGCCCGGATTAAACTCAGTCATAAGCAATTACGCGGCAGTGTATTTATGCCGATCCATTGGTCGCAAAGTAACAGCAATCAAGGGTGTGTTAGTAAGCTAGTGGCGCCTGTTTATGATCCAACTTCAGGCCAACCAGCGTTCAAACAGAGTCAAATCTCGGTCGTAGATTGGTCAGTAAACAGTAATGCAATCTTGGTAGTGCGTGAGCCGCTAGCGCAAGAATTGTGTAGCTATCAAGTGGAACAGCGTATCGAAGGTGGCTATTGTTATTATTTGGCGAGTGAACTCACTCCAGAAAAGATGCAACAACAGCTGGTTGATTTTATTGGCTCTGAGCACGGTAGCACTATCGTAGCTAATGATCCCAAAGCACAATACTTTAGACAGCACTACTTTGATGAAGGGCAGCTCGAAGCAGGTATTTTCGTTGCTAAAACCAAGGATGAACTGCCGCAAGGTTGGGTCAGTGATTTCTATAAGATGAGCAATGACAATAGCGCTAAGCGTAGTCTATTGAGTAGCGACGTAGCAGCACTACAACAACAGAAAACATTTTGTCAGTGCTTAAATATTGCGGTGGGTGATATTAAAGCGGCAATTGACAGTGGTGAATTAGACATCGCAAAAATCCGTGAGAAAACAGGCGCTGGTGGCGGTTGTGGTAGTTGTATCAGCGATATAGCGATGTTGCTCTCTGACACTGTTCCTACTATTTTAGTACAAGAAAATGCGACTGATCTTTGCTATGATGCTATGAAATAATAGCAATAAAGAGTAGCAATATGTCTAACACACTAGTCGAACAAGCTTATGAACTGATTGATAAAATCAATCTTGGCGATCCGAACAGCGAGATCGTTAATGGTACTGCACAGCCGAAAGAGTGGTTGTACGGTATTCGGATGACGGAATGTTTGGCGCAGTTTATGCCAAACGCTGATGACGCCTTAAAAATTGCCGCACGTGCTCAGCACATCAGGCGTTGGAGTGTACCCCGTAGCGATTATCCAATGGGCCTTGAAGGGTACCAGAATTGGCGTCGTGGCCTCGGTGTCCTACATGCTGACGAGGCGATGAAAATTGCCGGACAAGTAGGGTGTAGTGACGATGATATAGCCGCCATTGGCCGAATGTTACGTAAAGAAAAAATTAAACGTGACCCGCAAGTACAGGCGTTTGAAGATGTTATTTGTTTGGTTTTCTTAAGCTATTACTTCACCGATTTCGCCACGAAACATAGCGAAGAAAAACTGATAAAAATTGTCCAGAAGACCTGGGCTAAAATGTCAGATACCGGTCATGAAGCGGCGCTTAAACTGCCGTTTACCGACGATCAACAAGCCTTACTCGCCAAAGCGCTGAGTTAGTTAATCTAAAGGCTTGGTGATAACCAACAATTACGCCGTGGCTATTTTAATCCCGAACTCAAACAGTGTTGATTGATGGCAAGTTAGCTAAAGTAAGAGCAGCTGTTGCTTGGCGGGATGCAGGTCATAATGGATGTCAGTTAATGAGAAGTAGCAACAGTTGAAGCGCGGCTGTCCCCGCCATTTATCGCCTTAAATTTAAATTGACCAATGAAAAAATCAGGGATGATTTTTTAGTATTTGCCGCAGCAAAGAAAAGTATCTGGTGTGCGTGCGCTATCACCCATTAAAATGGAGAATTTGATAAGCACATCAAAATATACTCGAAAGTTTGAATTTTCTCTTAACTGACCAGCATTAGTATGCTGGTCACGCCTTTAGTTTCACAATCCTTAGTACGTAACCCTTTGGTAATCCTTAACCGCTAACGCATTGAGCATCTGTTGATTAATCGCATGTTGCGAGACTGGTGCTTGCTCTTTCTCGACTAATACCACGCGTTCAATATTGTCAAAGCTTTCACCCGCCAAACGCAAGTTAATCAACGCTCCTTGTAACGGTGCTAAGCTAGGGTTATAGGCACAATTTTCAGCGTATCGGCCGATATAACTGGCTTTTTTTGTTGCAATAGCAACGCCGCTTGGGCTGTCACTATAGGGGCTGTAGCTCGTGCTTGCTGCCGCAATGGCTTGTGTTACTAGCGTATCTCGCGTCGTTAACGAAATAGTGTTTTCGCTAGATTGCATCAGTCGGTCACTAACCCCAAGGTCGGATGGTCCAAATGATTGTGGTAGCAATTGTGCAAAGCGTATTGCTGGTTGTTGCGGCAATAACACCGCGATATCTTTCGCATCACTGAGTTCGTTGATAAATTGGCGGCAATGGCCGCACGGCGCGGCGCTAATAGCTAGTTGACGGATACGTGTTTCGCCATGACTCCAGGTATTGGTGATAACACATTGCTCACCATGGACTGTTTGACCGAGAGTTTGGCCAACAAACTCGATATTAGCCCCCAGATAGATGCTACCTGATGCCCCTAACGCGACCGCTCCAACATGAAAATTTGATATTGGCGCGTGACTATAGGTTTGAGCAAGTGGTACTAAATCACGTAGCAACTGCACCATGTCTGGTTGATGCATCGTTAATTGTGCAGCTTGCTGTGCACTGAAATAGGCAGCGAACGTTGGTTGCTCAATAATACTTGAGATTAGCAGACGTAATGGTGAATTAAACACCGTTAAGCTATCTAACTGTTGCGCTAATAAATCGTTCGTCGTAGAAGTTTTACTCATAAATCCATTCGTTATTTTGTTGCTTAGCTTTGGCTAAAATAGCTTGGTGTCGATAACATTAACTGTGAATCATCATCGCTATTTTTTGCTCTAAGTTGGCAATCTAATTCTATATCACTGGGTAAGATCGCGCAGGCTACGGTTTTTCCATCAGTATGATTAACGCTAATAATAGTGCCGGCGTTACGCCAATTTTCACCCACTTGTCGCTCTAGGTTATCACCCGGTTGTAGTGCAATGTGTGATGATGCGCGCACAATAAACATCGCTCGCTTGTTGAGGCCGCGAAAGTGCATTCGGGCGACGGTTTCTTGGCCGATATAGCAGCCTTTCTTGAAGTTAATGCCATCAATCATCTGCATATTAAGCATTTGCGGCACGAACTCGGCTTGTAGCGCTGGTGTTATTTGTGGGCTACCACATTGAATATCCAAGCTTTCCCAGTCTTTATCGCTGAGGGTAGTGGTTTCGCATGTGGCTAAGGCTTCGTTTAGTGCCAGTATCTGATTCTCAGTTGAAACAACGACTAAACGAGGCTCGTCATCAAGCATTAATGGACTCGATGTTATGACCCCGTACGCGGTTTCGATACTGTCTTGTTGATCGCTGAGTTGCTCATTGGTCAATGAATTGGCCCAACTTAACGCTTGATGACCACTCAATCCGGTGCAGCGATACTGTGCACTAGCATCAACGATTTCAACCTTAGAGAATACCGCATATTTTTTTAAGCTTGGCAGGTGTGATTCGACATTGCTTAATGCTTGTAGTGCTAGTACGGTTTGGTCAACTTGCAATAGTCGTAGGATTGCCAGCATCTTCCCTTTGGCATCACAATGGGCACCCAGCGCGCTTTTCTGTGGTGACAACAAATCGAGATCGCAGGTTAATTGTCCTTGAAGGAATGTTTTATTATCTACGCCGGTTAATTGCGTAACACCGATAGCGAGTGATGGATAAACATTGAAAGTAGATTGAGTCATGGGAGCCTTTGAGAACAAGTGTTATTGGGGGATACTAAATAAAAATGCCGCACTAATCAAAGGTTAGTGCGGCATTTTTATTGTTAGGTACTGTTTTACGCTGAATGCAGCGTACGCGCTCGAATAGTACCTTCAATCTTATTGAGTTCTACTAATGCTTCGTCAGCATCTTTAGCATCAACTTCCATCACAACGTAACCGATATCGGCGGTGGTTTGCAGGTATTGCGCGCTAATATTAATTCTACTTTCGGCAAACGCCATATTGATCTTGTTCATTACACCCGGTTGGTTTTTGTGGATATGCAATAAGCGAGATGTACCAACGTGCTGTGGTAGTGAAACCTCTGGGAAGTTCACTGCCGATAAGGTTGAGCCATTATCAGAGTATTTCGCTAGTTTACCAGCGACTTCAATGCCAATGTTGGCCTGTGCTTCTTGCGTACTACCACCAACGTGTGGTGTTAAAATCACGTTATCAATGCCGCGTAACGGTGACGTAAATTCTTCATTGTTAGATTTAGGTTCAACTGGGAACACATCAATGGCCGCGCCGCTAATGTGTTTGCTATGCAATGATGCAGCAAGGTCTTCGATGTTAACAACGGTGCCGCGTGATGCGTTAATTAGAATGGCCCCTGGCTTCATCGCAGCCATTTCTTTGGCACTGAACATGTATTTAGTTTGTGGTGTTTCTGGTACATGTAAAGTAACAACATCTGATGTTGCAAGCAGTTCGTCTAACTTAGCAATTTGACTCGCATTACCCAGTGGAAGCTTGTCTTCAATATCATAAAATCGAACGCGCATCCCTAAGTTTTCTGCCAAAATACCCAGTTGCATACCGATATGGCCGTAGCCAATGATACCGAGTTGCTTTCCACGAGCTTCAAACGAACCAACCGCTGATTTCTGCCATTCACCGCGATGCGCTTTTGCACTCTTCTCTGGAATACCACGTAGCAATAATAGGATTTCACCAAGGACCAATTCAGCAACTGAGCGTGTATTTGAAAATGGTGCGTTAAACACGGGAATACCACGTTGTTCTGCTGCCGCCAAATTAACTTGGTTGGTACCGATACAGAAACAACCAATAGCCACTAGCTTGTTTGCTGCTGCGAGTACATTTTCATTAAGCTCGGTGCGTGAGCGAATGCCGATGAAGTGAACGTCTTTAATTTTTTCGATTAGCTCATCTTCTGGTAATGAGGTTTTCAAACACTCAATGTTGCTATAGCCAGCATTTTGTAATACTTCTAGCGAGCTTGGGTGAAGCCCTTCTAGCAGTAAAATTTTAATCTTATCTTTAGTGAGTGAATATTGAGCCATCAGTAATTTTCCTAGCAAAGTTTACGCTGTTTAATGTTAAGTAAAGTAACAAATTTAATCCCTTAAAGGGAGGGTTTATTTGAAATATAGATAAATTAATTTATCTAAGCGCTAACCTACGGGAATAAAGGGATTTACTATATGACTTTAGGCTAGTTTGTCTGGATAATTAAGCCGTTTTAGCATCATTGCTCGTTATTTTGAATATGGAGTTGTTAATAATGTGCTGTAATTCCTGACGAGGAAGACAACTTATTACTGGACTGGTGAAACTTTTCTATTTTAGTGGAATTTGTTTCTTATATTTCCGCGCAAAGCGTGAAACATTCAAACGATAGTTTAAAGCAAGAGTTATCCAGAGAAACATAGATAACTCCTGCTTATTGGTTATCTATGTGATGTTTCTACGCCGTTTGGGGTCGCTAGCAATAGAGTATCAGCACCACGTTGGGCAAAATAACCGTTGGTTACAACGCCAACAATGTTATTTATTTGGCGTTCCAATTCACAGGCATTCTCTACTTGTAAATTGTAGATGTCTAAAATGATATTACCGTTGTCGGTAACAACACCCTCACGGTAAACAGGATCGCCGCCAAGTTTCACCAGTTGACGGGCGACAAAAGAGCGTGCCATCGGGATCACTTCAACGGGTAATGGAAAATCACCGAGTAATTTAACTAACTTGCTTTGATCGGCGATACAAATAAATTTATCGGCGACTGCTGCGATTATTTTTTCACGGGTGAGAGCGGCACCGCCACCTTTAATCATTTGCATGTGTTGGTTAATTTCGTCGGCGCCATCGACATAAATACTTAATTGGTCAACGGCGTTGAGATCAAAGACTGGGATGCCAAGCTCTTTAAGGCGACGTGTTGATTCTTCTGAGCTTGAAACTGCCCCTTCGATCTCGCTTTTCATACTGCCTAGCGCATCAATAAAGTGATTCACCGTCGAGCCTGTGCCAACCCCGACAATGGTATTGGGTTCAACATACTCAAGGGCAGCCCAACCAGCGGCTTTCTTCATTTCATCTTGATTCATTACGGTGTCCAGCTTACAAACTTAAAGTGGCGTTATTGTAGCTAATCCGATGACGAAGCACTACTTTCTTCTTTTCCAGCGGCTAACTAATTGGTCGGCTTTTTTAGCTGATTTTGTTAGCATACCTTGCGCGATTTTTACGTAACGTCTGGCCCAGTCATACTCTAGCGCTAAAATAGCCAAGGAAAGCGGGAGCAGAAGTACGGTGCCGGGTAATAGAATAAATATTAGGGTGAGCATTAAGAGCCCGCCACCGACAATGGTGATTAGCGCTTTTCGGGAAAATTTGTTGTTTATAATAGGCATTCGTTACTCGAGTAATATAGTTATTAATAAAGTATAAGCAAGGGTTAGGCCATAAGTATATCCTATGCTTATCAATTGTTTATACGTTTTTATATTCCTATGTTAATCAATAGGCGCATTTTTTAGTAGAATTAACCAAAGGTTTTTTATGACAGAGCTAAACGCGAAGACATGGTATGTTTATTTCGTAAGGTGTGAAGACCAAACATTGTACTGTGGCGTGACAACCGATATAACGCGCCGTGAACAAGAGCATAATCAGAGCAATAAAGGTGCTAAATATACTCGGGTAAGGCGTCCGGTGGTGATGGTTTATCAGCAATCGTGTGATAGTCGCAGTGCGGCTTGTAAAGAAGAAGCGCGCCTTAAAAAATTGAGCAAGGCGCATAAAGAATCATTAGTTGCGTTACATAAATAAGCAGTTAGCTAATGTTTTTTGGATAGCAACGACGTCAGCACCACGTTTTAGCTCGTAGCTAATCGGTTCTTTGGCGTTACCAATCCAAATTTTTAGTTCTGAGTCCATGTCGAAATGACCATTGCTTTCAACAATGAAATGACTAATCGATTTGAAAGGAATGGAATGGTATTGGATCTTTTTACCCGTTAATCCCTGTTTATCAATAATTAGCATGCGTTTATTAGTGAAAATAAACATATCGCGGATGAGTTTAAATCCCAATTCAACTTGTTCATTATTTGCTAAAATTGGTGCAAACTCTTCATTGAGTTCTTGGCTATCTAGTTCGGACGCGTTGCCCATTAATCCACTTAGTAATCCCATTATTGCTCCTTAATATGGTCACCAATACGCGCTTGCGTTAGATTGGTGAGTTCTTTTAAACTGAGTTCTTGATATTGCTGCGGCAATATTGGTTCAAGTACCTCGATGCTAATCTTGTGATGTCCCTTAAAGTGTAGACTATGTTTTGGCACGGCTTTATCTGTGTCACTCAATACCACGGGCATGATGGGTACTTGCATCTCTTGTGCGATCTTAAAGGCTCCAGTTTTAAAGGATTTGAGTTGGCCGTCGCTAGAACGCGAACCTTCCGGAAAAATAAAGATGCTACTGCCATTTTTTAAGTGTGCTTTTGATTCTCTCATCATGTTTTTGATCGAACTAAGGCCTCCACGTTTAATCGCGACATAACGGTTGAGATACATTGTCCAACCGATGAAGGGAATTTTAAAATTCTCTATTTTTGAGACCCATTTAAAGTGAGTAAACAATAATGATACTGCTAACACGTCGATCGCCGATAGATGATTTGAAACGATGACATAAGGTTGGTTCTTAGCGAATTTTTCACGGCCAGTGATACTGATTGACCAAAATGGATTGGTCCAAAAATACAATGCGCCCCAGAGATGGCTGAAGTAGTTCAAAACAACTAGACGCTTATCAAACGGGGTAGTGATTATTCTAATAAGTACGGCGATTGGAAATAGCATGGCCGATAATAGTACAACCCACACTAGGTAGAGTGTTGACAACAGATAACTCAAAACTGAAAATTCCTTTTTGTATTTAACCAATGATAATAGCATGGTTTTTAAGCGATGTTTGATGAAATAGAGGTTGTATCATCTCACATTGCACTCGTAATATTTGTGGTATGATCGCTAATTACTCGGGAGCTAAATATCGTGCTGGTTGGTACGGTTTAAGGGAATATTATGACATTATTTAATTATAGAACGTTCAGTGTTGCGGTGCTGTTGATGTTTAGTTGTGCGCCAGCGATTGTTTTTTCTCATGATCATCAAGTCATGCCTAAGTACAAAATGGCCAGCGACATTATGGTACACGGGCCATGGTCACGTGCATTACCCCCTGTGGCGACCAATGGCGCAGTCTACTTGATGGTTCACAATCGTGGCCAGTCGATTGATACTATACTCGATATCAAGAGTCCGATTGCTGATTCGGTGATGATGCATCAAAGCGTCGCAACCAATGGTAATGTAACCATGAAGCACGTCACCCAATTAGTGATTAAGCCCCGCGAAATGGTGCAGTTTAAACCCGGTGGTTATCACGTGATGCTGATGGGGCTTAACAAGCCTTTAGTGGCAGGGGAATCATTTCCTATTACCATCGTGATGGAAAAGGCTGGCGAGATTAACGCGATAGTGAAAATTAAACACAGTAATGGTGATTCGACTACGCAGTCACCGCCGAAGAGTAGCCATCATCATTAGCCTCATTGCTGAGGAATTGATATCATAGCGCGGTTATTTTAAATGGGTTAACGTGTGACTGAGTCAGTAGATTATCAACAATTAGCATTGCAAATAGAGCAATGGGCGACAGAACTCGGGTTTAGCGGATTCGGTATCTGTGATACTGACTTGTCTAGCCATGAGGCTACGTTTCAGCAGTGGCTCGATAATGGCTATCACGGCGGTATGGATTACATGGCGCGTCACGGTATGATGCGCGCACGGCCGCATGAATTATTGCCTGGAACGTTACGGGTTATTTCGGTGCGTTTAGATTATATGCCACCTGACGCGCTTATTGTCTCGACCATGAAAAAACCTGAGAATGGCTATGTTAGTCGCTATGCGACCGGACGTGATTATCATAAAATGATGCGTAATCGACTCAAAAAATTGGGTCAGAAGATTGAACAATGCGTTGATGGATTATCAGCGAGACCATTCGTCGATTCGGCGCCGATAATGGAGCGACCGCTGGCTGAAAAATCTGGCCTAGGGTGGACTGGAAAACACTCACTTATTATTAATGAAGAGGTCGGTTCATTTTTTTTCTTGGGCGAACTGTTAGTCAACATCCCATTACCGGTGTCATCCCCGGTTAAAGAACAATGCGGCAGTTGCGTCGCTTGCCTGACCATCTGTCCGACCCAAGCGATTATCGCTCCTTATGTGGTGGATGCTAATCGTTGCCTGTCTTATATCACTATCGAAAAATTTGGCGAAATCCCCCTAGAATACCGTGAAGCAATGGGGAATCGTATCTATGGTTGCGATGATTGTCAGCTTATTTGCCCATGGAATAAATTCACCAAAGCGAGCGATGAAGATGATTTTAAACCACGTAAAGATCTTCACTCGCCACAATTATTAGAGCTGTTTAGTTGGAGTGAGGAATCGTTCCTTAAACGAACGGAAGGATCGCCAATTAGGCGTATCGGTCATGAGCGATGGCTGCGAAATATTGCGGTCGCGTTAGGGAATGCGCCTTATGCTAGCGATATTTGCCAAGCACTTGAACTCAAGCGTGAGTCAGTAAGTGAATTGGTGCAGGAACATATTGATTGGGCGCTGACACAACAGCAGAAAAAAGATGGTAAAGTAAGCCGTAAAACTACGAGAATGCTAAAGTCAGTTACTCGTGGCATGCCAGAACACTCATGATTCTACCAATTTTACTAACTAAGTACTCATCATTAAAGGAGCATTAATTGCCTATCGTTTTTGTGCTCTATTTTATCCTATTGTCTGTTGGCTGGCACAGCAATGCGGTAGCCGCACCTACAATAACATCGTTGAAGACGCGGGTCGCCGTTGTTTATGATCGACCCAATAAGTTCGATCATTCGTTCAACCAAGCGGTGTTTGACAATGGCGTGCGTCCTTTACGTGAACTTGGGATTGAAGTGAAAGAATTTGCGCCGGCGAATACTGCGCAAATTGAGCAAGGGATCTTAAGATTAGCCCGTCGTGGCTATCAACCGATTATCGGCATCGGATATGCAACGGCGCCTGCAATTCGTAAGGCAGCACAGCGTTATCCACAGTCGGCATTTATTATCATCGATAGCAAAATCGACTTACCCAATGTTCAGTCTATTACGTTCGATGAGGGCCATGGTGCCTATCTTGCTGGGGCATTAGCCGCGATGGTCAGCAAGAGCAATAAAATTGGCTTTATTGGCGGTATGGATATTCCGTTAATTTATAAGTTTAGTTGTGGCTATCTACTCGGAGCTCGCGCAGTTAACCCAAGCATAGAGACTATCGAAAATTTTGTTGGCGCAACGCAAAATGCCTGGAACGACCCGACCAAAGGTCGTGAATTAGCAATTTATCAATTTGAAAGTGGCGCGGATGTTATTTTTTCTGCCGCTGGTGGCACGGGACTTGGGGTTTTCCAAACGGCCAAGGATTACCATAAGCTCGCGATCGGCGTTGACTCGAATCAGAATTATCTAGCGCCGAATGCTATCTTGACGTCGATGGTTAAGCGAGTCGGCCGTGCTGTATTTGAGAGTACGCAGGCCTTTATTGATGGCATATGGCAGCCAGGTGAGCTTCATTATGGTTTGGCCGGTGGTTGGATTGATTTGGCACGTGATCAGCACAATCATGATATTTACAGCGAATCGTTAGTGAAGAGAATTAACCTGCTAAAAAATAAAATGATTAACCAGCAGTTGCCAGACAAAAATCGTCTCGAGCAATGTACTTGGGAGCGTTAATGTTAGTTCCTGCGTTAGAATTGCGCCATATCGACAAAGTTTACCCTCCTGTTGTTGCGCTTAAAGGAGCCTCATTATCCATTGCACCGGGTTCTATTCATGGCATAGTTGGTGAGAATGGCGCCGGAAAATCAAGTTTAATGCAGGTCGCTTATGGCTTGGTGCAGCCTGATCACGGGCAGGTGTTTGTTGATGGTGTCGCAATTCAATTGAAGGATCCGTCCCATGCGATTGAGCATGGCATTGGAATGCTGCATCAGCAGAGTCAATGGTTAGATGAGTTAACGGTCTTTGATAACATTATGCTGGCCGAATCCATCAGTGGCTTGGGTTATCAAAAAGGGGCTGAGGCTCGGGCCAAATTAGAACAACTCAGTCGTGAGTTTGGTTTTGAATTCTCGTTATCGATTAAGCTCTCTGCGTTAGACTACAGTCAACGTCAGTTAGTTGATGTGTTGCGCTCACTGTATCGCGGGGTACGAGTACTCATTTTAGACGAACCATTAGCGTTGTTGTCACCATCTCAGGAGAGTTATCTCAGTCGCTTGCTAACATTGCTAAAAATGCAAGGGATCTCTGTGGTGGTGGTTTCGCATAAGCTGGCGGTGTTACATCAACTTTGTGATGTTATATCAGTGATTCGCAATGGTGAGGTGACTGAAAATATCGATCCAAAACAGGTCACTCTGGGTCAATTAAGTTGGCACATGATCGGCCGTGAAATACAGTTACCACATCCGCGTGTGGAACCCGCCGATATTGCAGCAGAACAATTACTGAATATTCGCTCTTTAAACGTTGGGCGCTCTCCCAATAAACGTCGACTCAATAACATTAATCTCTCCTTAAATCGTGGTGAGATATTGGCCTGTGTTGGCTTGCAAACTGCTGGACATGAGCTATTACTCGATGTTATTTCTGGGCTTGTTGCATTTGATAGTGGAGAGATTTCGTTATCATCTCAACAACTATCTCATCGTCGTTACTCCATTAAGCAGGCGCGTGAATATGGCATCGCTTATGCCCCGAGTCCGTTACTTAATATCGGCCTTGTCGATGGATTAAGCATGGCTGAGTCGGCCTATTTAGGTTATCAGCGACAAGGTTTTGGGCGATGGGGAATTCTTTCAAATAGTAATAAGCATCAGCAATGTCAGCGGCTAATGGAAGATTGGGGGATAGTGCCTGTGTTGCCTGCTATGCAAAGCAGTCTATTTTCAGGGGGGAATCAACAAAAAATGGTGTTGGCGCGTGAAATGGCGCATCAACCGAAATTATTGTTGTTAAATCAACCAACGCATGGTGTCGATGCCGGAGCGAGTGAATATTTTTATCATCAATTGTTTGCGCTGCGAGAGCAGGGTTGTGGCATCGTCTTATGCTCTAGCGATCTCGATGAAGTCATGAGTCTCGCAGACAAAATTTGCGTCTTTAGTCAGGGACAATTAATTGAGACGTTAGCGGTTAGCGAAGTGAACAAAACGCAATTGGCATTGCTTATTGTTGAGGAGTCGTTAGATGCCTAATGCACAGCCATGGTGGTTTAATTCGTTGTTATTGCCCGTGGCTAATCTTACGTTGGCTTTTGTGGCGTGCGCTATTGTATTGTGGTTTATGGGGGTCGACGTCACGTTCGCGATAACCATGATGATCAATGGTGCAATAGGCAGTAGTGAAGGGGTTGGTTATACGCTATTTTACGCCACTAATTTCATTTTTTCTGGACTAGCAGTATCGTTGGCTTGGCAGGCTGGATTATTTAATATTGGTGCAGAAGGGCAAGCATTGCTCGGTGGACTGGGTATTAGTTTACTCTGTCTGTATGGGCATTCACTGCCTCTGGCTGTGTTGGTTCCTTGTGCAGTATTGGTATCTGCGCTGTTTGGTGCTCTTTGGGCATTCATTCCTGGGTGGCTCAATGCTTATCGTAATTCACATATCGTGATAACTACTATTATGTTTAATTTGATTGCGTCTTCACTCATCGTGTATCTCTTAGTAGGGCCGCTAAAGAAAACCGGGCAAATGGCAGCTGTTAGTGCTACTTTCGACCAAAGCACGTGGCTGCCGACCATCGATCAATTAGCGGCGAGTATCGGGATAACTATCGCGCCTTCACCGCTTAATATTTCATTTCTTTTGGCCTTATTATGTTGCATCTTGGTTTATGGTTATTTGTGGCATAGCCGTATTGGGTTTGAAACTAGGGTTGTTGGACTTAATGCGACAGGCGCAAAATTCGCAGGTATTTCCTCAAAACGCATTATTATCATAACGATGCTATTTTCGGGAGCGCTGTCAGGGTTTATTGGACTTAATGAGCTGCAAGGAAGCAGTCACCAATTACAAGTTGAGTTTGTGTCCGGTTATGGGTTCGCAGGCATTGCAATCGCATTAATGGGGCGCAATCATCCGTTAGGGATCTTGGTGGCGAGTCTGCTCTTTGGGGGGCTTTATCAAGGCGGTGCCGAGTTGGCGTTTAATGTAGATAGTATTGGTCACGATGTGATTATTCTTATTCAAGCGTTAGTATTATTGTTTTGTGGCGGATTAGAGTGGATGCTCAAACCACAGCTAATTCGGCTATTGCGCCTTGATGGACGAACTGTCGCTAAGGGTGGAACTCAATAATGAATGATTTTTCATGGATCCTATTATTTGATGCGGCCATTCGGCTTGCTACGCCGCTATTATTTGCCGCATTAGCTGGCATGTTAACTGAACGTGCTGGAATCATCGATATTGGTTTAGAGGGAAAAATGTTGACCGGTGCATTCGCCGCGGCAGCGTGGGCTGCATTATCTGGCTCAGTGTGGCAAGGCATTGGTGTCGCGATGTGTTGCACCATGATGTTGTCCTTACTGCATGGTTTTGCCTGTATTACCCACAAAGGAGATCAAGTTGTGTCGGGAATTGCAATTAATATGCTGGCGTTAGCCTTAACCTCGCTGCTTGCTAACCGTATTTTCTCGCAAGGCACTATGACGCCAGTGTTATCAGATCAGCAACGTTTACCGGCCATAACACTGCCGACATTAATTGAGCAAGGGGAGTCTTGGCCAGCTCAAATCTATTGGCAACTTATTAGTGGCCACAATGCGTTGGTCTATATTGGGCTAGTGTTAGTAGTTATTCTGAGTTTGTTTTTTCGTTATTCACCTTTTGCCCATCAAATCATAGCGGCTGGTGAAAACCCTAAATCGTTGCGCCGAGCTGGTGGTTCCGTCGATAGGGTACGCTACGCCTCAATTATTGCTGGAGGTGCTATTTGCGGTCTTTCTGGTGCTTTTCTGTCGGTAGGACACGGTGCAGGGTTTGTGGAAAACATGACAGTTGGCAAGGGATTTATTGCTCTTTCGGCGCTAATTTTTGGTAAATGGCGACCATTAGGAGTACTGATGTCCTGCCTATTGTTTGGTTTACTGGAAGCGTTAGCGATACGCTTACAAGGGCATTATCTCTTTAGTGAAGCAGGCGGCTTGCCTATTCAATTAATCGAAGTGCTACCCTACGTATTAACATTGGTGGTGCTTGCTGGCTTTATCGGACCATCATTTTCGCCAAAAGCGCTCGGAGTTAGGCGCTAGCGCTTGAGGCTTCATTGTTGCTGGCTTGTGCCGATAAGGTGTCCACTTTACACTCATTCATCATCATATATATTTGACCAGAATCGGAGCATAATCTGATGTCACAGTGGAAGGTGACATTGTTTATAGCATGCTGAACTCGTAATACTTTATTGGGCCGTTCAACCGCTTGATTAAGCGTTCGTTTGATATTGTCTGGGATCAATTGTCCTTTCTTTACATTCAGTTGGCGCATTAGTTCGCTGGCCTGTTTATTGTAATAGCGAATATTGCCACGACTTGAAAGTCTAATTAGTGCCATCGGATAGTCGACAAAAAATAGAGACAGTTTTTGTGCCTTAATGTGTTCTTTCTTTCTACGTTTACTATTGAGACGCATGCTAAAAATGAAAAAAGCAAACAAAATGAGCGTGACGACGGTGATCAACTCGGCGAGCGCAATATTTTGATTGAGTTGACGATGATTGTCGCTCATACGCTGCTTGCTTAATATTAAAATGTTATCTTCTTTTTGCGTGATGTTATCGACCAACTCAAACAAATCCAATCGTGTGGTGAACACATCACTTTGATTTTCGTTCGTTATCCCTTTAAGTAACCTTAAATATTTTTCACTAAAAATAACCAGTGGATGCTGTTCGCTTTGACCGTAGATAATTTGTTTTAACCACTGTTTATGAATAGATGTCTTGTGGATGATATATTGGCTAACAGCCACTTGGTCTTCGCTGGTCAAATAATCCCTAAGTACTATTAAGTCTGCAAGCAGGGCATGTGAAGCCTCTTGAACATTACTTAATTGGATTGAAATGTCGCCATTCTTATACACTTGTTTGTTGATCGAAATTAACCAACTTTGCATTAAGATGATAATCACTGCTAGAACCATGGGCACTAGTTTTAATGCTTTGAAGAGTACATTGCTTGTCATTATTCAGTATATCCATATGATGAAAATTAGTAGCTCTTCTAAGTTTAGTCGTTGTTTTAGATTTAGCTCAAAAATATAACAAGCAACCTGAATCTAAAATACTAATTATCTCTATCGAAATATTGTATTGAGTTTGTTTTGGTGATACTAATAGACCAACGGTTATTCAGGGTGGATAACGATGTAGGTAGATAAATATTTTAAGGTGGTTAGGCATGAGCAACGATAACATTGATAATATTCATATTTCTTCTGAAAAAGTATTGGTTACACCAATAGAATTGAAGCAAGAAATGCCATTGAGTGAAAAAGGTCGAGCATATATATCGACGGCTCGCGAAACCATTTCTAATATTATTCATGGTAAGGATAGCCGTTTATTGGTCGTTACTGGCCCTTGCTCAATTCATGACCTTAAGAGCGCTAAGGAATATGCATTGAAGTTGAAAAAACTGCATGACGAGCTAAAAGGTGAGATGTACTTAGTGATGCGGATCTATTTTGAAAAACCCCGTACCACCGTAGGTTGGAAAGGATTGCTTAATGACCCTCATATGGACGGTTCTTTTGATGTTGAAGCTGGCTTACGTCAGGGGCGTGAATTGTTATTGTGGTTGGCTGAATTAGAACTCCCTGTTGCGACTGAGGCGCTTGACCCGATAAGCCCGCAATACTTATCTGAATTATTTAGTTGGGCGGCGATTGGCGCGCGCACTACCGAATCTCAAACTCATCGTGAAATGGCGAGCGGCCTGTCAATGCCGGTTGGTTTTAAAAATGGTACCGATGGTAAACTGAATGTCGCGATTAATGCGCTTGAGTCTGCTGCTCATCCACATCGTTTCATGGGAATTAACCCACAGGGGCAGGTTGCGTTAATGCAAACCCATGGTAACCCTGATGGTCATATTATATTGCGTGGCGGTAAGGCGCCAAATTACCAGGCGAGCGATGTTCAAGATATTGAGCAACAAATAACAGCAGAAGGACTTGCACCTAAGCTGGTCGTTGATTGCAGTCACGGCAACTCAAGTAAAGATCATACGCGACAACCTTTAGTCGCGAATGATATATTTGAACAAATTATTTCTGGTAATAGCTCGATCATGGGAATCATGCTTGAAAGCCATATTCATGAAGGTAACCAGTCGAGTTCGATACCTAAAGAGCAATTACGCTATGGTGTGTCGGTCACTGATGCTTGTATTAATTGGCAAGACACTGAGACTTTACTGGTTGCAGGAGCAAAACAAATCGCAGGAGCGCTAAAAACTCGCTGTGAACGTGTTACCGCATGCGCATAAAAATAGGAGAATTAGATGGCTGAACTGTCGTGCGACGCATTAGACCAATTACGCGATAAGATTGATGCGGTTGATGCTCAACTGATTGATTTAATATCGCAGCGCCTCGGGTTCGTGGCACAAGTTGGTGAAGTTAAAAGCGAAGCTGGGGTGCCTATTTATGCACCTGAACGAGAAGCTGCGATGCTGGCAAAGCGCCGTCAAGAAGCTGATAATGCAGGTATTGGCGGCGATTTGATTGAGGATATACTACGCCGCTTGATGCGAGAATCGTATCATCGTGAAAAAGATAACGGTTTTAAGTGCCTTAAGCCAGAGCTGAAGAAAGCTGTAGTGATCGGTGGCCGTGGCAAGTTGGGGAGTATCTTTACCAAGATGCTTTGTTTGTCGGGGTACCATGTGGTAGTGCTGGAACAAGATGATTGGTCTAATGCGACGAACATTTTAGATGGTGCTGGCTTAGTCATTGTCTCAGTGCCGATTAATTTAACCAACGTGATTATCTCTCAGCTTAACGGCCGGTTAGATAAAGATTGTCTGCTGGTGGACCTAACCTCGACCAAGCAACAGCCGTTACAGAGCATGCTTGAGGCTCATCAAGGGCCAGTGTTAGGCTTGCATCCCATGTTTGGGCCAGATGTTGTGAGTTTGGCGAAACAAGTGATTATCTATTGTCACGGCCGAGGGCAAGCACAATATCAATGGTTACTTGATCAGATGGCTATTTGGGGGGCAAAGCTCACTCAAGCCAAAGCGCAGGAACATGATAATGCAATGCAACTTGTCCAAGGCATGCGTCACTTTACTACTTTTGTTTATGGTCAGCATTTAGCGAGTGAGAACCCTGATTTAGCGAAGTTACTCGAGTTTAGCTCGCCCATTTATCGTCTAGAATTGGCAATGGTTGGACGCTTGTTTGCACAAGACGCCGAGCTATATGCTGATATTATTTTCTCATCGACCGAAAACCACCAAATGTTTGGGCGCTATCTCTCGCACTTTGAACACGCGAGTAAGTTGTTAGCAGCAGGGAATCGTCAAGCATTCATCGATAATTTCAATCAAGTATCGAATTGGTTTGGTGAGTATTCTCAACAGTTTCTTGATGAATCTCGAGACTTGTTGATGAAGGCGAGTGACAGCCGAAGCGTTTAATTTTGTCCAATAAAAAGGGGGAGTCGATTAATCGGCTCCCCCTTTTTATTTAACTCATCCTATCTCGCTATTTCTTGCGGTGGATAAATGTAGCCTTGATAGCCTTGTGGATTTAATGATTTAAAGCCCTCTAATTGCTTTTCATCTTCAATACCAGTGACTATAACCTGAATGCTTAGTCCTTTCGCAACGTTGACTAACGCGCGGCATAGTTCGCTATTCTGTTCTGTCTTACTATAGAACGAGAATGATTGATCTAACTTAACGTAGTTAGGGCGAACTTCTTGCAGATAGTTTAGCGAACCGATACGGCGTCCACATTGGTCAATACCGAACTTAGAGCCATAATTCTTGACGGTTTCAGCTAATGAAACACATTCATCCATGTTACTGCTGACAACAGACTCTGGGATCTCAAAGTGAATTTTCTCTGAGTCTTGAGTACTTTGTAAAAACATCGCTAGCCATTGATGGAATTTAGGATCTTTAACGCTGTCGCTGGTTAAGTTGATCGCAACGGGCTCGTGCGTTTTCACTAAGAGCATCTGGTTAATTATTGATTTTAATATACATTTATCGAGTTCTGAGCCTAGCGATAACAATTCAACGTAGGGCATAAAGACCCCTGCATTTAGCATCTGTCCTTCAACTTTTAAACGGCAATACACTTCACGTTGTAATACTTCATCACCAACGAGTTGATGAATTGGCTGCCATTGGAAAGCAAATTGATTACTGTGAATTGCTTTCGATAACTTGTCACGCCATTGTTCGCGCGAGAAACGTTGTTGTTTTTTAGTATCAAACCATTGGATAGTCTTGGTATCAGCAACTGCTTGCTGCAATGCATTATCCGCTTGTGACAACAGTTCCGATGCTGACATATCTTCAAGGCGTTGGCCGATACCGATGTAGAATCCTGTATTTGGCTCACAGCCTGCTTTGGTCATCTCTTGATTGACCATACGCACTAATGACTGAACGTAACTGGTGATTTGTTCTGTTTCACCGCGAGTGATTAGGAAGGCAAATTCTGTGTTTGCAATACGCGCGATAACAGACTCAGCCACTTTAGGCAGCGTTTGTTGCATTTGGTCGGCAAGTAACTTGATCGTTTCATCACGGACTTGATATCCATATTTACTATGTATTTCATCGAGCCAATCGAACTTTGCTAAAATTAAACCACCATGTGCTGGCTCACTCAACCAACTGTTAAGCTGACCTGAAAGATATTGACGGTTAGGTAACATTGACACTTTGTCGATTTGGCTATCTTTACGTAATGAGTCGACTTCGTTATCTAGGTTGTTAAAGACACTCTTTAATTGGTCGGACATTGAATTGATGGATATAACAACGTCTTTTAATTCAGAGGTCGACGGCAGCGCCATATCTTCGCCAAACTTACGTTTTGCTATCGCTTTAGCGTGTTCTGCAATATCGTGTAATGGTTTAAGGATTTTATTAAGACGTATCCGTAATATCAGTAACGAAATCAAGAACAAAAATGATAATACCATCAAGGTATCATTCATGGTATTCCAGAGTTTTAGATAACCTAAACCAGGGTGAGCTTCAATTTCAAGTGTCGCCAGTTGCATCCAGCCCGAGGTGATGAGGCTTTGCTTCGTTTGTTCTTGGAATAGCCCTAGGTCAGAGAACCACTGAGGAACACCATCAATGATCAGTGGGTTTTCCCAAGTTTGCTGCTTGTTGTTAGCTAACCAAGTTAAGGTGACTCGGCGGTAAAAGCCGCCTTCAAAGATAACATTGACGAGGGTATCAACCGTCGCCATGTCACCCGTTTCCAGATGAGGTTTGAGCATTAGCCCCAGCGAGGTGCTGGTATTATTAAGATCTGATTGCATCTGCTGCTGCATGAAATCTTTGGTTTGGCTAAATTGAAAATAAACAATACTCGTCATGACGAGTAAAAACAGTCCAAATAATAGCGAATTTATTTGTCGAAACAGGGTCATTTTGTAACTACTCCAATTTAATTTTTGGCTGTCTTAATTTATTTACGCCGAGGCGCTGCTTTAAGCTGGACCAGCGTTTTAAGCGCTTGGAATTACCGGCTAGTTTACCACGGCCTTTTTCTTTATTTAACCATAGCTGGGTACCGTTAAAACTATATACCGGTAGTAAATCTTTTCGTTTGTTCGCCGGCTTAATCGCCCCATCGAGGTTATCTAAGATAACAGGAATAGACGCAGGCGTTTCGTAATAGGCTAACACCATATGATACTGATTTAATTTCAGTGCTTTAACCATGGTGATACGCATTTTATTGTCAGGTACACCGAGTTGTAACAAGGTGAAATATTTGGCGATAGAGTAATCTTCGCAATCGCCGCCACTAACTCCAATGAATTCTATCGGGCTAGCCCAATAGTTTTTCTCGCCCCACAGCTTAATATCATCGACAAAATGAAAATAGTTAAAAAAGGTATTCACCTTTTTTAACTTTTGTAATGTCGTTAGGTTGTCGCTTTCGTTAATTATTTTGAGCCAGGCATTGCCGCGTTTGCCTGCTCGTTGCCCATAATTTTTTTTAAGCGCTTGAATAACGGTTTTATCCGCAGGCAGTGACACTGCCTGCGCGGTATTACCGTGAACCACAAGTGCTAACAATAAGACTATTTGTAGCACATTTCCTAACATCCTTGTCATGGTGTTACCTTGCATGTTGCAGGCTATTCTTCATCGACAGTATAAATAGTCCATTTCATATCTGTTGATTGTTCTGTACCACTAAGTGTCGCAACAATGCGACGATTTAGCGCGTGAGCGTCAGGCGTATCACTCGGGTCGACGGGCTTGTCAAAACCATAACCAACAGCTGCTACTCTGAATTCTGCGACGTCGAAACGGTTCTTCAAGATGAGCGCAACAGCTGATGCCCGCTTTTCAGACAATACTTGGTTGTACTCACTGCTACCTTGACGACTACAGTGGCCTTCAATCGTGACGTGGCTGCCGGGGAATTTACTCATGAAATCAGCAATTTCTTGAATTTTTTCATAATCACCGGTCTTTACGATCGATGAATTATTATCAAAGTTAACCTCGAGGCGAATACTATCATCGATTCGCTTTACGCTGCTACAGCCATAATTGTCAATAGTTGCACCAAGGTAGGTATCTGCACATTTTTCACGAGCCTCTACGACACCATCTTGGTCAAAATCTTGTAGATCTTGGGTTTGAACCGTCGGCGCTGTTAAATCAGCAAGCTCATTGTTAGCACAGCCTAATGTAAAGAGGGCTAAGGTGAAAACCGTTAATATTCTCATTTTGTTACTCCTTGTGGATATTCACGGTCGCCCGACCATAGTGGCGAACGAGTAACACGTAAAGAATCAAGCAATTGACCTGTCGCATTTAATAGACGGTATTGGGAATTAATGGCTTGATATTCAGCATCGAGAAAGTCTTTTCGTGCTTCAAATAATTCATTCTCTGTATCGAGTAAATCGAGCAGACTACGTTGCCCTAATCGAAATTGTTGCTCATAAGCTAGTTGTGTTTCTTTCGATGACTCAACATGCTTTTGAATATAATTTTTTTGTATTGCGAGCAATTCAAACGCATTCCAAGCCAGTGTATAACCTTCGGTCACGTCGCGATGCGCACGATTGTTGATTTCAACTGCTTCGGTAATACGGTAAGCCGCTGCACGTTTTTGATGTGTATTACGACCGCCTGAGTATAAATTATACTTTAAGCGTAACATCGCCGCAGCGCTGTTGTTATGGCCACCTACATCAACACCAAAGCTATTTATACCCTCTTCACCGCCGGTATTATTATTGAAATTAGCATCTAACTCGAAGGTGATGGTTGGGTAAATGCTAGACCCTGCAGATTTACTGGCAAAGCGTGCAGATTTAATATCACTGTCGGCTGATTTTATCACGGGGTGATTAGCAATAGCGTCTTTCAATCCTAAGTCTCTATCGGTTGGTACCATGTCGGCATCCGGCACAGGAATAATCAAATCTAATGGCTTTTGATTAACGAGTTTGACGAATGCAGCAACACTATCGCGATAATTGTTAGTGGCTGAGATAACATTAACATTAGCTCTGGCAAGTCGGCCGGTCACTTGAGAAAGGTCGGCAACACTGCCTAGGCCCGAGTCGGTACGCTCTTTAATCTGCGAGTGAATCTCTTGGTGTGACAGCAAATTCTTTTTAGATAGCGCTAATACTTGTTTGCTTTGCAGTACCGACGTATAGCTTTGTGCGACGCTTAATGCCAAGTCTTCAGCAGTGGCAAATAGACTCCATTGCTCAGAACTTGCTTCAAACTCTGTGCGTGACGTTTCATTGCTGGTATAGAAACCATCAAAAAGTATCTGTTTTAAGCTCAGGCCAAATTCGCCACGCTTTAATCCCGCTTCACCATCTCCGCCGTCATTGGCATTGATGCCACGGCGAGTTGCTGGGCTATTGGTTTGTTCATAACCATAACCTGCGGTTAAGTCGATAGTTGGTAAATAACTAGCACTGGCCTGTTCAACTTGCTCTTCTGCAACCTTAAATCTGCTTAGTGCAATTCTAAGATCTGGGTGGCTATCCAACGCCGTTGCAACAGCTTTTTCCAACGATTGTGCATGCACAATTGTTGGCGCGAGCATAGCTGTTAAGAATAATGGCCGAAGCCAATTCTTGTTTATTGCTGACATAATGTCGTCCCTATAATTTAATGTTCCCGTAATGCCGTCTGTTGAGCACGAAGTACGGGGTTTAAAATATACTCTAAAACCGTTCGCTTACCAGTGATGACATCTACTGACGTCATCATTCCTGGAATAATTGGCATTTTAGTATTATCTTTTTTTACAATGTTCGAGCTTTCTGTACGCACTCTAATTATGTAAAAAGAGTTTCCTTCTTCATCTTGAGTCGTATCGGCGCTAATGTGTTCAACTTTACCGACTAAACCACCGTATTTTGCAAAGTCATACGCTGTTATTTTTACTATTGCATTAAGACCGCGGCGTAAAAACGCGATATCTTGTGGCTTAATCTTTGCCTCTATCAGTAATTTGTCTTCCGTGGGCACTATTTCTATTAATGCTTGCCCAGGTTTTATGACACCGCCAAGCGTATTGATATGTATGGTTTTAATTGTACCAACTACCGATGAGGTTATTAAAGCTTTTTCTACTTTATCTCTGGCGCCAACTTGAGCCTCTCTTATTTGAGAAAGCTGGCTTGCTAGCTTGTTGAGCTCCGCCCTGATTTCGGTGCGATAGACATAGGCTGTTTCGCGGCGCTTGAGCACGGTTTCATTGAAGCTCGATCTTAACTTAGGACGATTAAGCTTCACTGAACGGAGCTCTCCTTGAATGTCGTTAACACCGCGTTCTAGCTTGAGTAATTCAATTTCGGGTACAATATTTTTTTCCGCTAACGGGCGAGTTAAATTCAATTCTTTATTGGCGTATTCGAAACTTTTTTCAAGCGTGATTATTTTTGAGTCTAACTCGGCTATTTCTTGTTGCTTTTGCTCTATCTGACTTACTTGAATCGCGAGCTGATTGATTAGACTTTCTAATCTGCCTTCATACTCTTGTTGTTGGCGCTCGACGAGGTCTGGTGAATCATCAATCAAATCCTGAGGGTAGATTGTACGTTTCTTTGAAATCTGAATTTGTAGCGGCCAATGAACGTTATCACTGACTAAAATACTACTTAGCTCGCTGCGTAAGCGAATAATATTAGCTCGCAGGCTATCAACTTCTTGTTTTTGCTGATTGACATCAGATTGAAATCGGGTGGAATCTATTCGTGCAATCGGCTGTCCTTTTTGTACCAGCATGCCTTCTTGTACATAGAGTTCTTCGAGAACTCCACCATCGAGACTTTGAATGATTTGGATCTGGGATGAGGGGATTACCTTTCCTTGTCCGGTCGTTACTTGGTCCAATGCCGCGAAGTATGCCCACGTGATAAAACAGATAAACAAGGCCGCTAGCGTCCATATTGTCAATTTATGAATATTTGGAACCTGAGTAAGCATGGCGCCGTAAACATCATCTGCCATGTCTAGATCTTGTTGAGTTATTTTCATTTTTGCTCCTCAACATTACCGGCTTTGAGTTTTGCTAACACGTCGTCCCGCGGGCCATCGAGAATGAGTCGTCCGCGATCAAGCACAATGACCCGGTCGACTAAGTTTAATATCTGCATTTTGTGAGTGATAAGCAACATCGTTCGGTCTTTTCCCGTTAACTTCATTGAGCGAACGAACTGATTTTCGGCTCGAGCATCTAGACTTGCGGTGGGCTCATCGAGTAATAAGAACGGAGGATCATTTAAAATGGCGCGTGCTAGCGCAATAGTTTGACGCTGACCTCGGGAAAGCGCTTGTCCACCTTCGCCCACTTGCATATCTAAGCCATCGGTATCAATATCAGTGAACAAACTAACACCTGACAATTGAACTGCTCTAACCAACTGATATTCTGTAACTTGTCGTGTTCCAAATAATATGTTATCTCGGATACTGCCATGAAACAAGGTCACTTCTTGCGGTAAATAACCATAATTTCGGCGTAGATCACTCGGATGGATTTGAGAGTGGTTAATGCCGTCGAAGCGCAAATGGCCGGTAGTTGGTTGGTAGAGTCCGAGCAGAACTTTGGCCAACGTCGTTTTTCCTGAACCGTTACGGCCAATGATTGCGACTTTTTCACCTGGCTTAATCTTTATATTTAACGGATATAAAGATGGCTTATCAACATTTGGGTAATTGAAACCTAGTTGTTCAGCTTCAATTTGTCCCTTAAGCCGAGAGATACTGATCAATTGCCCTTTATTCTCAAACTCTCCCTCTTGCTTCATAATCGAGTCAACAGCGTTCATCGCACTGATGGTATGGTTAGAGCGAGTTAGCAGTCCTGCAATTTTTGCCATCGGCGATATCGCCCGGCTCGAGAGCATGACACTCGCAATGATAGCACCCATTGAAATGAGGTTTTCCGACACACGGTAAACCCCTAATATGATCACGCCAATGACTGAAACCTGAACGATAAAACTGGCGACGTTTGATACCGAGTTGGTGAGGTTTTTGGATTTCATATTCCAATGTGACGTGTGCCCCAGCATTTGTTGCCATGCTTTTTGAATGATACCTTCGGCACCATTCGCTTTGATGGATTCAATCGCTGTGAGACTTTCAATAAGATGAGCATGGCGCAAGCTTGAGTATTTACTGCTTTCTTCGATAGCGTGTTTCAATCGCGGCTGTAGTAGAAATGTGTAACCAAGAATGATTACTGTCGCGAGGAGAGGGAACATCACTAAGTCCCCTGCGACGAGCCAAATAATAAACATAAAGAAGAGAGCAAAGGGCAGATCTACAATAGCAGTGATGGTGGCTGATGAAAGAAAATCACGAATGGTTTCAAACTCGCTGACTTGTTTCGCGGTCGCACCAACACTAGGGGAGCGTGCTTCTAGTGGCATCCCAATGACTTTAGCAAACAGTTTTGCTGACATCGTGATATCAATTTTTTTCCCAGCAACATCGACTAAATAGCCTCGCAGTTGCTTTAGAATTAGGTCAAATATGTATGCAATTCCAGCGCCTGCGGCTAGCACCCATAAAGATTCAAATGCTAAATTGGGCACGACCTTATCATAGACATTCATGACAAATAATGGCGAAACTAACGCAAATACATTAATAATAATAGTGGCGATAATAACGTCGCGGTAAATAGGTGCTCCGTCACGAATCGCCTTCCATAACCAGTGTTCAGTGTGCGTATACAGGTCTAGATTGATATGTTTGTCGCCGCGATATTGCTGCTTTACTAGGAACAAATAACCCACATACAGAATTTCTAATTCAGCAATGGTGAGCTGCTCTTGGCCGCCGGTCTCAGGCAGTGACACAATTGCTTTATTATTTTCAATATCGAGTTCATGCAGGACACAGGCTTTTTGATCCTTGAGTAACAAAATACAGGGCAATAGCATGCCCGGTATTTCGTCGAGGCCTTTGCGATTTAGTTTGGCGGTTAAGCCTGCCCTGGAAGCCGCTTGGGGCAATAATTCAGCGGGTAAATTAGCTTCAGTGATTGGCAGACCAGCAGCAAGGGCTTCGGCCGAGCAAGGGCTACCAAAATGTTCGGTTAAGATAACCAAACAATCTAATAACGGATCGCTGCCGATACGCTGTGATGGAGAAATGGACCATTGCGGAACTGAGGCTACTTTTGAATGCACCTAAATTACCCTTTAGTTATTGATACTATAAGTAAACAATATCAGAAATCTAATGATATTGTTTGATATTGAGCTTAAATTATATCGTTAAGATCATCATAGTCAGGAACTACTGGTTCATTATAGGTTGCACCGCTAGCGGTTGAAATTAAATGCTCACTACCATCACCACTACTGAATAGTGTATTTAATATGCTAACGTCTTGATTGTCAATGGCTGAGCTTAAGTCAACGTCAAGCAAAATAATGCTTTGTTCGACTTGATTGTCACCATCGGTATCAATGTCAATGATTGTATTGTCGCCCTCGGTTCTGAAATTTAAATAACCATCGAGTGAGTCATTATTGTTTAGGCTTAATAAATCGGACAGGTCTATAGTATCTTGGCCTTGGGTGAACCCTTGGATTTGGTCAATGCCATTGTCGCCACTGAGCCATACAAAGGTGTCATCGCCTTCGCCGCCAATGAGTGTATCATCACCATCACCGCCGATAATTATATCGTCACCGTCACCACCTACTAGTGCGTCGTTACCGTCGCCTCCGGTGAGTATATCATCGCCGTCATATCCAAATAATGTTTCATCGTTGACGGTACCAGTGAGGGTATCATCTGCGGATGTTCCTTTGATGTCAGCAGATATTGCGCCAACTAGCGTCTCTGAAGTCTGACTATCAATCGCAAAGTCGATAGTGGCTTCGGTTGAGGTTTCATTATCGCTATCAATGGCGATAAAATTCATGCTATCGGAGGTTGGCTCATCAATAACACTCACTTCACGGACTACGAAATTAGAATTGCTATTAGAAACCGCATAGACCCGTATTTCGTCGAAGTCTTGATCGTATTTAATATCAGCGACTGAAATTCCGGTGCTGGCGCTAACATTAAATAGATTGCTATAAGACAAGTCGTCGAGAACTACACCATCTTTTAACACCATGATATGTAACGATGCCTGCGCTACATGGGTAATCGAATAATGAGACCATAAGCTGCCTAATTCAAGCGTCACGTGATTAACATCGCCATCATCAAATGTGATGCCAATATACTCGGAGTATGAAGCATCTATTTCATTGCTTGTTCCTTCTGAGACACCAATACCCTCCTCGTTTACTTCGCCGTCATATCCTAACGGTGCAGGTGTTAAGGTTGAATTTTCATCTGGACCGCTGCCGGTGAACTGGCCACCAGAAAAAGTGATCCCATTAGTGTTGTATGAAAATCCATCACTTGTGTTGGAGGCTATTACGCCACTTGTTGAGAACGTGGATGATGCAATAAATTGGGTGCTTTCAACATTACCGTCTGCTTCATAGCGCAACGTCGCATTCTCATCAATAACTGAGCCAATCTGTAGTTGCGTTAGGCTGCCATCGGCTTCAACAACATATATAGCGCCATCAGGAAGCGATGTTATTTCTATTTGTACCGGAGTGTTTGTCGCATCATCTTCAGGGTCAGATACGTAGTCCGATACGGTAAACTCTTTGGCGGTTGCGTACTCAACAGCAACGTTAAAGTCTACTGCCTGAGGAACGCTCGAGACACCAACAACTGTTAATGTGACCGTTGCTTCGTTAGAATCGTTTTTGCTATCACTGATTTGATAATTGAATGTGAACTCTGCTGTTTCACCCGCGCCCAATGCTTCATAATATGATCCTGGCGTAAATAGAATGTCTCCGTTTGAATCAATCGTTAGCGTTCCCCTGTCGCCAAGGTCAATGATGGTTCCAGCTGTTGCTTCCTCGCCTTCAACATAGCTGATGAATAGGCTTGAGTGATCATCGTCAGCATCAGTATCATTCGCTAATAGGGTTTCGCTGGTGATTGTTAATAGTGCGTTGTCATTGACAAAGTAGTCAGCGCTCTCAGCTGTGTATTTAGTCACCGTCAGCGAACTAACAAGGTAATCGTTACTATCTGAGGTGTTAGATTCGAGTGCACTAAATTGTATTTCATCAAACAATAATGGTTGACCATTGGACATGTTATCAATCGTTACCGACGCGTTATTGCTACCATCAGGCGCGCCAAAGATACCAGAGGTCACTACGTCACCTTGATAGAGCACTGTCCATTGACCTTGTGATGATGAGTTATCAGCGTCCAATAAACGCATGATATCAAAGGATGCGCTCGTAGCCGGTGTATCCAATTTGATTGATAAAGTCTCTGCAAGGGTAGGATCGTAACCAATGTGGTCTTGACCTAACCCATCGACACCAATTCCGTCGCCAGTAAAACTAACGCTTGCTGGAGTGTGGCCCTCGCCGACGGTTGCTGAAACGATGGCATCAACATTCACTAGACTATTATCGACTTGGATTGCCGCTGTGGACAGTGTTGCTGTTGCTGAGTTAGGGCTCGATGCGTGCTGGGTGAAGTCCCAAGTTGCCGTTTCAAGTTGGGTATCGGAATCATCCACCGCAACCGGAATATCATTCGAACCGTATACCAACATTGTTACTTTGGTGGTGGATGTATCACCATCGGCGTCGGTAATGGTATATGCAAAAACGTCCGGCCGATTCTCAGTTAACGGTATGGCTTGGACATCTGGATTACTAGTATCTACCGTGTAAGTGTATGAGCCGTCATTATGAATTGTTAACGTGCCATATTGACCGTAAATTGAAGTGCCGTCCGTGTGGCTAGTGACGGGTATTTCACCTGTTTGTGCTGGTGGCTCACCAACCCCAATATGGGTCACGATAGCGCCATCAGCGCCTTGAAAATCTGACGCTTCATATTGTGTTATCTTCGTTATCACATTACCGTTAATGCTCAACATACCATCAAACACATGAGTATAATCTTTAAAAGCGTACGGGCCATCATCGGTGATCCTAACGGTTAAGGTACTATCTTGTGCCGTTGTTTGTCCCAACGTATCAACTACGTTAATCTGAAAGTGATCTAGAATGTTGTCATCATTTTGTGCATTGTCGTGCATTTGCGCACCAGTTGTTTCCTCATAGGTATACTCAATTTCACCATCGATGAAACTGGTGATGGTAATTGTTCCATAGACGCCGTGGATAACAACGGGGTGACCAGTGGTAATATCTATTGCGATACCGTCGCTACCAGCCATCGTTAACGTTGCGATCCCTGCCTCAGCAGAAACGTCGAACGTGCTGCTAACCGTTTGACCAGCAATTTCACGAACATTGACATCACCGACGGTATTAGCGCCATTAGCGTCAACAATGGTGATTATAGGTAGGGCATCATCGCTGCCCATCAGATTAATCGTCAAGGTGGCAGTCTCATCACTGCCCATCACATCACCGTCGGTGAGGGTGTAGGTAAAGACGTCGGTATCGCCGGTGTCCGTTAATGCTTGTGACTTAACTGGATCGAGGGTGTAGGTGTAACTCCCATCGGTGGCAATCATTAAGGTGCCAAAGGTCCCTTCAATCGTCATGTTGCCACTGGCGTCTGGGGTTGTTTGTGTTGTGCCAAAGCTAATGACACTGATATCAGCGCCATCGCCCAAGACGGTGTCTGCGCCAGCGCCCATCGTGATAACGTTACCGCTAACGCTGTCGGTGACGGTGTCATCTTCGACTAGTGTGGTTGTGTTGATATCATCGTTGGCGATAGGCTCACCGTCCGTAATACGTACTGATAGGGTACTTGCTGCGCTCGACACAGATGATTGACCAGTTAAGTCGGTTACTGTGATAGCAAAATTATCGATGTGTTGGTCAGCGGATGTGTGCGCCAGGGCGCCTGCATTTTCCGTGTAGGTATAACTCACGACGCCAGTGGCTAAATCAACGCCAGTGACCGTGATGGTACCGTAGGTGCCAGTGATCTCAACCGGTGTTGTGTTGGCATCGGTGACATCAGCCCCTGCAATACTGACGGTGGCTAGTCCCGCTTGCGCTGAGACGGTAAATGTTTTAACGCCTGAAGACTCGTTACTGTCTTCTGAGACATCGATATCGCCGGCCGCACTTGGGCCATTCTCATCAATAATGGTGATTATAGGTAGGGCATCATCACTACCATTAATGGTGAATGAAAGGGTGGTACTTGAGGTATCACCATCACCGTCGGTGAGGGTATAACCAAAGGACTCGGTCTCACTTTGACCGTTGATTAAGGCTTGAGTCGCCGGCAATGTGTTATCGACATCATAGGTGTAACTACCATCAGCCGCTATTGTTAAGGTGCCGTAGGTACCAGAAATAACGGTGGTGCCCGTGGTGCTAATTGTACTACCAGCGACATCCGTGACGGTTGCGCCATCGGCGCCTTGGTCATCATTGGTGATGACGTTGCCAGTCGCTGTCG
>Ga0209395_1000674_pt1 | contig 49488 bp, 44 predicted proteins | sample GOMGulsemesocosm_3_FD_184635 | JGI IMG/M metagenome (GOLD analysis project Ga0209395, IMG submission 184635) | Methane-oxidizing microbial communities from mesocosms in the Gulf of Mexico - GOM9D Gulf of Mexico (SPAdes) (version 2) | ecosystem: Environmental > Aquatic > Marine > Cold seeps... | reverse complement strand
GTATTCAAATCCTATATTTAGGTTTGAGAATTTACGCCCTACAGGTAATCCTACACCAAAAGATATGCCAAACTCATTAATATCCTCATTTTGTATTACAATACCTGTGTTTTCAAAACGCGCTCCAGCTCGGTAAACCACTCTAGATAAATAGCTGGTAAGTGAATTGTATTTAGGGATATAGAAACCACCAAAGGCAACTTTAGAAGCGTTTTTGTATCTAGTATCCGTATTGTTAAAAGTTAGGTTGTTTAATTTCCCAGTACCTAGGCTGGTGTAATCCACCCCAGCAAACCATTTTTTTGATTTCCCTATTCCTGTTCCAATAGTAAGTTTAGAAGGTGATGTTATTTTTGAGTCAAGAACATTGTGTGCGTGTGTGTCACGAGTAAGTACTATTCCAGAGGTGTTAAATGTAATTGTAGACCCGTCTCTAGTGTTTATTGAAGATAAGTTTACCTGTGGGCTATATGTTATACCAGTAGTTAGTTGTAAATTTTCACTAAGTGTTTTGTTGTATAAGGCTCCTAAGTTCAAGTCTAGTCCAGATATCTTTGATTCATTAACCTCTTCATTGGCATATTGTACACCTGTTATCACAATAGCTTCTTTTCTTATTTTTCCAAAGTTGTAATTTACATCAATACCAAACGATAAGTTGTCGGTAACATTATATCCGGCAGCAATAAATACTTTATTGATACCACCAGAACCTTCGTAACGTCCCTCGTCTTTTACTGCAGTTGCATAATTTGAAAAGCCTGTTTTGTATCCAACAGAGCTATAAGGTAGTAGTCCAAAACTCATACCTAATTTACCCATAGGTAAACCAACAGCTAGATAATCAAATGTTGTAGTAGCAGCTTTTTCTGATTGGTTTGAAGTCTTTAAGGTTGTAGATTTTTGATTACCACCAATGGTAAAAGTAGTAAGTTTTAGCTTTCCTAAAGAAGCTGGATTGAGCAGATTCAGATGTATGCTGTCGGAATAGATGCTAAGTCCACCCATACTTTTGTTTTCAACGGTACCTCTAAACTTTAATTCTCCAATTCCGTAAAAAGAGTAAGGAGATGCAGTTCCTTCTTGAGCAGCTACATTTAACGACATGAACGCGACGAATAGTAGTAAAGTGTATTTAAGCATTTAATCAGTATTGATTTTTAATAAATGGTTCAAACCTTCTAATAAGAAATTTGAATTGGCAAATATGCTACTTTTTAATCTCTTTGCCAAGAAATTAGTGTCTCCACCTGTTAAAATAATTGTTAAATCTTTATAAGATGATTGGTATTGCTGTATAACGCCATCTATCTCATTTATAAGACCATTAATTACACCAGAGTGGATGCTACTTTCGGTAGTGTTTCCAATTAAAAAATTTGAATGGTTAGGTTTTAATAGCGGCAATTTAGCGGTTAAATTGTGTAATGCTTCATAACGAATTGTTAAACCTGGAGATATTGCACCACCAAGATATTCGTTTTTGGAATTTAAAAAATCAAAAGTAACACAGGTACCAGCATCAATAACAAGTACATTTTCTTTTTTATATTGGTAAGCAGCAGCTGCGATAAGCGCAATGCGATCAACACCTAATGTTTTTGGTGTTGCATAGAGGTTTTTAAAAGGAAGTTTCATTGAAGCGCTTACGATAGTAAGTGGCAGTAGTTGTTTTATTTCATTTTCCTCTTCTTTGGAAAAGAAATCTACCGAAGAAATGATCCCTTTTTTAACTTCCGGGTATTCTTTTAGAATTTTCTTTACCGTATTTAAAAAATCTTTTCTCAGAACAGTTGCTTTTTTTAAGGAGCTATTTTCTTCATATACAGCAAGTTTCGATCTTGTGTTTCCTATGTCAATTATTAAATTCATGGTTTTTATCTCTTCAAGCAAATATAAGGAAGAAAAAAAAGAAAAAAATGTTTTGTGTATCTAAAAATCCAACCTATATTTGCACCCGCAATCACGCAACGGTGCCTTAGCTCAGTTGGTAGAGCAATGGACTGAAAATCCATGTGTCCCTGGTTCGATTCCTGGAGGCACCACCATTAAAATCCTAAACAATTTTGTTTAGGATTTTTTGTTTAAATAGTGTTTTGAAACAAAAATAAGTTTTATATTTGCGCCTGAAATAGAGCAACGGTGCCTTAGCTCAGTTGGTAGAGCAATGGACTGAAAATCCATGTGTCCCTGGTTCGATTCCTGGAGGCACCACCACTAAAACCCTAAACAAAATTGTTTAGGGTTTTTTGTTTTATAAAAGAATTGAAGTTAAATTAAAAAAAGCCCTTGAAATAATTTCAAGAGCTTCTTTTGTAAGAGTAGTAATACTACCTATTTTATTTCTATGTCATATGGAAGTAACATTTGTGTTCCTTGCATTTGCGTAATGTTTTTCATTTTTGTTAAGATACGGTAATTGTGTATTCCTAACTCTTCTTTTAGTAATTCTTCTTTAGTTTGAACCAATCCAAAACTTTCAAACATTTTTTCAAAATCTTTGTCATATATTGGTAATTCTTTGATTTTGTATTCATCAAGCTCAGCCGCTTCAGCTGCTCTAGTTAAAGCTAAATCTAAACCACCTAGTTCATCGACTAAGCCATTACTTACAGCATCAGCACCTGTCCAAACTCTTCCTTGAGCAATTTTATGTACAGCTTCTTGTTTCATACCTCTTCCGGTTGCAACACGATTGGTAAATAACTCATAAATATCAACGACACCTTCTTTTATAATCGCTCTTTGTTCGTCTTTCATTGGCTCAAAAACACTATAGCTTATAGAATTTTGATTAGTAGTTACTTGCTCTGCATTTATACCTATATCATTCATGAATTCATGAGCGTTGGGTAAAGTTCCAAACACACCAATACTACCTGTTATGGTACTTGGTTCAGCAATAATTTTGTTAGCGTTACAGGCTATATAGTATCCTCCTGAAGCTGCCAGATTACCCATTGATACAATTACAGGTTTTACTGCTTTGGTTAATTCAATTTCTCTCCAAATTAACTCACTGGCTAAAGCACTTCCTCCTGGTGAGTTTACACGTATAACGATTGCTTTTACTTTATCGTCTTCACGAGCATCTTTTAAGGCCTTGTTAATAACACCTTGACCAATTGTTTTTTCATCACCTTCACCATACATAATTTGTCCTTGTGCATAGATAACGGCAATTTTATCTTTTATTTTAATTTGCTTAGAACGGTTTTTCTTAGCAGTATGCTCAGCATAGTCATAAATTCCAATTGATTCATAATCTTCATCACTAGCTATGCCAAGTTTATTTTTTATAATGTCATTAAATTCATCAATGTATATTAATTTATCTATTAGTTTTGATTCAACAGCTTTTTTAGCATTTCGAGTTAATAAATTATCAGCAATAGAATCTAATTGAGCAGTAGTAATATTTCTACTTACTCCAATTTCTTTTTTCATTTCTGACCAGATAGAGTTTAAAAATACAGAAATTTGTTCACGATTTGCGTCACTCATTTCTTGTGCTAAGTATGGTTCTACGGCACTTTTGTACTTCCCGTGTCTGATAACCTCCATCTTAATACCATATTTATCCTGAAAATCTTTATAATATAATATTTCAGTAGCTAACCCTTTAAAATCTAAAGCACCAACGGGGTTAAGGTATATTGAATCTGCAACTGAATTTAAGTAATAATCTTTTTGCCCTATGATATCACTATATGCAAGTATGAATTTTCCAGATTTTTTGAAATCAAGTAAAGCGTCTCTTAGTGCTTTTGTTTGTGCCATACCAGCACTTAAATTATTGTTTTTAATACTAATACCTTTTATTTTGTCATCGGTAGCAGCATATTTAATAGCGTCAATGATATTAAATAGACCATTATGTTTTTTATTGCCTTTAAATAATTCATTTAATTCCCCGTAATCAAACTTCCCAGCATAATCAGGCATTTCTTTATCTAAGTTTAAAGCTAAAACAGAATTGTCCTCTACGGTAACTTTGTCTTTATTTCCACCGCCAATTGCAGCTCCAATAATCATAAGAAAGAAAAAGCATAGTCCTAGAAAAACTACAATTCCAATAACGGTTGATAAAACTCTTTTTAAAAAATTCATTTATATTTATTTAAGGTTATTGTCCTAAAAAGGACGCTTTAAGATTAAAATTTCTGTAATTTTGTAAACCACAATATTTATTAAATAGTAAGTCTGTATTTTATTGAATTTGTTACAAAAAATATTTATTTCTTTAGGAACCAATGAAGGTAATCGATTGCAAAATTTGCAAAAAGCTATTGATGTATTGAACGAAGAAATCGGGAATATTCTTACGATATCGCCTGTGTATGAAACAAGTTCATGGGGTTTCGAGTCAGAAGACTTTTTGAATTGTTGTGTTGGTTTAACTTCAAGTTTATCTCCAGAAGAACTATTAATAGAATTTAAAAGGATTGAAAAATTTCTTGGAAGAAAAGATAAAAAAGGAGACTCTTATCAAGCCAGAGTTATTGATATTGATATCCTTTTTTATAATAATGAGATAATTGATGAGGAAGGTTTACAAGTTCCGCATATAGAACTTACAGAAAGAAGGTTTGTTTTGCAACCATTATTTGATATTGCTTCAAATTTAAAACATCCGAAATCACAAAAAACAATTAAAGAATTATTGGAGTCTTGTACGGACGCTAGTGAAGTAATATTATTCTCTAGAAAATTAGATAACCCGTTTGATATTCATGTGTTTTCAAAACACAATTTTATTACAATTGAAGGAAATATTGGTAGTGGAAAAACTTCCTTAGCAAAAATGATAGCTCAAGATTTTAATGCGAAATTTATCTTAGAGCGTTTTGCGGACAATGCTTTTTTACCAAAATTTTATGAAGATCAATCGCGTTTTGCATTTCCGTTAGAAATGAGTTTTTTAGCTGATAGGTATAAGCAATTGTCAGATGATATTTCTCAATATGATTTATTTAAAGAGTTTGTGGTAGCGGATTATCACATATCAAAATCATTAACCTTTGCGAAAGTAACTTTGCCAGAAGATGAATTTGCACTGTATCGTAAGTTTTTTAATGTAATTTATAAAGACATGCAACAACCAGATATTTATGTGTACTTATATCAGAATACAGAAAGACTTCTTAAAAATATTACTAAGCGTGGTAGAGAATACGAGCAGAATATTCAATCCGATTATTTAGAGAAAATAAATAAAGGTTATGTTGAGTTTATCAAATCCCAGCCAAATTTAAACGTGAAAGTAATTGATGTGTCTGGGTTGGACTTTGTGAGAAACCGTATTGATTATTTGGAAGTGTTAAATCAGATTTTAAATTAATTCTTGATTTTACTTAATAAATCCCAAAGCACAACACCACAAGTTACTGAAATATTCAAGGAGTGTTTGGTTCCGTATTGAGGAATTTCGATGCATGCATCAGAAGTTGATACAACATCTTGTTGTACACCTTTTACCTCATTTCCCATAACAATAGCCATTTTTTGACCTTCTTTTGGTGTAAAATCATTTAGCATTACTGAATCTTCAGCTTGTTCTATACTTGCTACATAAACACCATCTGCTTGTAATTGTTTAATAATGCTTAATGTGTCTTTAGCGTACTCCCAATCAACAGAATCTGTAGATCCAAGTGCTGTACGTTGTATGTCCTTGTTGGGTGGAGTAGCAGTAATACCGCACAAATAGATTTTCTCAATTAAAAAAGCATCACTAGACCTAAATACAGAGCCTACATTATTGCTGCTACGGATGTTATCTAAAATAACTATTATAGGAGTTTTTGGAGCATCCTTAAATTCAGTTACTGATTTTCTATTTAGTTCGCTGTTTTTTAATTTTCTCAAAATAAGGTTTTTTATATGTGCAAAAATCAATAAAATATATCAAAAAAAAAGCACTCATTGAGTGCTTTTTTTTTTTGAATAAAAACAATTTTATTTAACCGCTACAGCTGGTTTAACAGGTTTTTTTAATGTTACTTTTTTTGCATTAGGATTAGCTAATACCTTTCCTTTAATTTTTACAATTTTAGTAGGGAAATTTACTGCATTTGAAGTAACAGTGATACTTTTTGAAAAAGGTTGGTTTGCTCTTTTTGTATCATATTTTACTTTCATAACCCCAGTTTTACCAGGTAAAATTGGCTCAGAAGGTTTTGTTGGTACAGTACATCCACACGATCCTTTTGTACGTGTAATTACTAATGGAGCATCTCCAGTATTTTTAATTATAAATTCACGTTCTCCATTTGAAGCATATTCAACTTCTCCGTAATCAATTACTTCTTGATCAAATTCTATTTTTGCACCTTTAAGTTCTCCTTTTTTTACAGTCTCTTGAGCATTAACTGTAGCTCCTGTAAATAAAGCGATTGCAAATACGAATGTTATTAGTTTTTTCATGATATTTAAATTTATTTTATTTAATAATTAAGTTCTTCAATGACTATGCCAAAAAAACTTGGTTTCCAAAAGTACTAAATATCCGAAGAATATAAAAAGTTATAGTAATTTAATTAAATTCGCATTATTAATAGATTAAGTGCCTAGTTTTAGGTGCTTGAGATGTGAATTGATAATAATGATTTAATTAAAGAGCACATTAATAGTTAATTATTGTGTCGAATTTAAAATAAAATCCATTGGCGAAAAAAGCAACAAAAGAGAAAAGAGTAACCCCGTTAATGCAACAATACAACACGATCAAGACTAAATATCCTGATGCAATGTTGCTGTTTCGAGTAGGGGATTTTTATGAAACTTTTGGTAAAGATGCCATAAAAGCAGCTCAGGTATTAGGGATAACACTAACTCACCGTAATAATGGTGGTGAAAAAACAGAACTGGCAGGTTTCCCACATCATTCAGTAAATACGTATTTGCCAAAATTAGTAAAAGCTGGTATGCGTGTAGCGATATGTGATCAGTTAGAGGATCCAAAGCAAACAAAATCAATCGTTAAAAGAGGGGTGACAGAATTGGTTACCCCAGGTGTTGCTTTGAATGACGAAGTGTTGCATTCAAAAACAAATAATTTTTTGTGTGCATTACACTTTGGGAAGCAACAAATTGGAATATCATTTTTAGATGTGTCTACAGGGGAGTTTTTAACTTCTCAAGGTAATCAAGAGTATATAGATAAATTATTACAGAATTTTAACCCGAGTGAAGTATTAGTACAAAAGCATAAGAAGAAGCATTTTCAAGAAGCATTTGGGAATGATTACCATTCATTTTATTTAGAAGATTGGATTTTTAAAAATGATTATGCTCAAGAAAATCTTATTTCACATTTCAAAACCAGCTCGTTAAAAGGTTTTGGTGTCGCACATTTACAAGAAGGAATTGTTGCTTCGGGAGCTATTTTATATTATTTGTCAGAAACACAGCATAATAAACTGTCGCATATTACTGCTATTAATAGAATAGCAGAAGATGAGTATGTATGGATGGATCGGTTTACTGTTAGGAACTTAGAATTATATGGTTCACTAGCTGTAAATGCAGTAACTTTATTAGATGTTGTTGATAAAACAATTTCTCCAATGGGAGGAAGGATGTTTAAACGTTGGTTAGCTTTACCGTTAAAAAATGTAACTAAAATTCAACAACGCCATCAGGTGGTTTCTTATTTGTTAGAAGAAATAACATTATATGATAAAGTAAGAAATCACATAAAGTTAATAGGAGATGTTGAGCGATTAATTTCCAAGGTGGCTACTCATAAAGTGAGTCCTAGAGAAGTGATTCAATTAAAGAATTCATTAGAAGCAATTGTACCAATTAAAGCCTTGGCTACAAATTGTGAAAATGATGCTTTAAAGGTTATAGGAGATAATTTACACGATTGTGACTTACTACGAAGTAAAATAAAAGAAACACTAAATGAGGAGGCGCCAGTTAATATTTTAAAAGGAAATGCAATAGCTGAAGGATATTCAAAAGAATTAGATGAATATAGAAGTTTAGCATATTCTGGAAAAGATTATTTAGATAAAATGTTGCAACGTGAAACTGAAGCAACAGGGATTACATCTTTGAAAATAGCATCAAACAATGTATTTGGATATTATATTGAAGTTAGAAACTCCCATAAAGATAAAGTCCCAGAAACATGGATTAGAAAACAGACTTTAGTAAATGCTGAACGTTATATAACTGAAGAGTTAAAGGAATACGAAACTAAAATATTAGGTGCAGAAGAGAAAATAGGAGCTTTAGAGCAGCAATTATTTTCTGACTTGGTACTTTGGATGACTAACTATATAAAGTCTGTTCAACAGAATGCAAATTTAATAAGTCAATTAGACTGTTTGTGTTCATTTGCGGAGTTAGCAAAAGCAAATAACTATGTATTGCCAACAATAGATAATTCATTTGAATTAGATATTAAAAATGGCCGTCATCCAGTAATTGAAAAGCAATTGCCAATTGGGGATACTTATATTGCTAACGATGTGTTTTTAGATAAGGAAACTCAGCAAATGATAATGATTACTGGTCCGAATATGTCTGGTAAATCAGCAATTTTACGTCAAACAGCTTTAATTGTTCTGTTGGCTCAAATGGGAAGTTTTGTTCCTGCAGATTCGGCTAGAATAGGTTTGGTAGATAAAATATTTACTCGTGTAGGAGCAAGTGATAATATTTCTATGGGAGAATCTACTTTTATGGTAGAAATGAATGAAACAGCATCAATATTAAATAATCTATCAGATAGGAGTTTGGTGTTGTTAGATGAAATTGGTAGAGGGACAAGTACTTATGATGGTGTATCTATTGCCTGGGCTATTTCTGAATACCTGCATGAACATCCTTCAAAAGCCAAAACATTGTTTGCAACCCATTATCATGAGTTGAATGAAATGACAGAAACATTCGAACGAATTAAAAACTTTAATGTTTCTGTAAAAGAAACTAAAGATAATGTACTTTTTTTAAGGAAATTAGTAAAAGGAGGGAGTCATCATAGTTTTGGAATTCATGTAGCTAAAATGGCTGGTATGCCCCAACAAGTAATAAGGAAGGCGAATAAAATACTTCAAAAATTAGAAAAATCCCATTCTTCTGAAGAACTTACAGATAACTTAAATGCCGTGCAAGATGAAATGCAATTAAGTTTTTTTAATCTAGATGATCCATTATTAACTGATTTGAAAAATGAAATAATTGATACGGATATTGACACACTTACTCCAATTGAAGCGTTAATGAAATTGAATGAAATTAAACGTATGTTAGTGAAGTAGTGTTTTAAATCATGCTTTTTGCCGGTAAAAGCTGTATTTCAGCGAATTACATTGTTTTGTTTGTTGTGAAAGCATGTTTTGTTGTTGTGAAATGATTTTTTTTATATATATTTGGAGTCTCCAGAAAAGCATAGCTATTTAGTTGAAAGTAAAAAAGTTATGTTATGAAAAAGATGTTTTTATTAATATTTACAAGTTTGTTATTTGTGTCATGTAGTAGTGATGATGAAACAATGATTATAACACCACTTACTGAAAATGATATGTTAGGTAAATGGGAAGTCGCTCACGTTGAAAAAACTTCAGGAGATACTACAGAAAACTTAAAAGGATTTGTATTTGAATTTAAAAAAAACAATGAATTACTGATTACAAATGAATCAGAATCATTTGCCATTGAGGGTTCATGGAATATTTTAGAAATTAAAAAAGGATTACAAATACAAATACCAACAAAGGACGCTCCTTTGCGTATGTTTCATAATGAATGGGATGTTAATACATCGTCTAGTTTAAATGTTTCGCTATCAGGATTGAGTAATGAACTTAATGGGAGTATGGAACATATAAATTTTGAAAAATTATAATTGAATAGTCCAATATTGAATATCCTTTACGGATGTTAAAGGCTCAAAACCATTTGTTTTTGGGCTTTTTTTTATGAAGGATTTAAATATTCTATAACTTTAGTTGTAGCGCCTACATTATCCTTAATGTAATGGCTATTAATTTCCCCAGTAGTTAATCTATGAGATGAAGAGCTTGTAAGTTTCTGTATAGTTATATTGTATGACTCTTTATCTGAAACAGATAGTATTCCTTTTTGTGACACTAAATCAACAGCTTCCTGAAATTTTTGGTATTCAGGGCCAATTACTACAGGTATTCCATAAACAGCTGGTTCTAGAGTGTTATGTAATCCAGTTTTAAACCCTCCGCCAACATAAGCTATGTCAGCATAGCTATAAACTTTAGTAAGTAAGCCGATTGTATCAATTATTAGTACATCATAATTAGCTAAGTTTTTACCATCAATTTCAGAAAATAAAATAACAGGTTTAGTTATAAGGCTTTTTAGCTTAGATATTTTATGTGGTTTAATATCATGTGGGGCAATTATGTGTTTTGTTTTTTCAGAATTATTTAAGTTATCTAAATAGATATCTTCGTCGTCACTCCATGAACTTCCGTAAACTATTGTGATTTTATCTTGTTTAAAAGTTTCCATAAAATCTAATGAATTATCGCGCTTTAAAATTTCAGAAACGCGATCAAAACGTGTGTCCCCTGCTATAGTTACATTTTTAAATGAGATATTATTTAAAAGTTTTTTAGAGGTTTCATTTTGTACAAAAAAGTGATTAAAGGTTTGTAGTGAATTTTGCATCCATTTTCCATAAGCTTTAAAGAATGCTTGATTTTTTCTAAATATTCCAGAAACTAATATTGTTTTAACGTTTCGCTTTTTTAATTCATTTAGGTAGTTAGGCCAGAATTCATATTTTACAAAAACAGTAATATCTGGATGAACGACATTTAAAAAGCGTTTTGCATTTGCCTTAGTGTCTAATGGTAAGTACACAATTACATCAGCAACAAGGCTATTTTTTTTTACTTCGTAACCAGATGGTGAAAAAAAACTGACGACTAATTTATGGCTTTGGTACTGTTTTTTTAGTTGTTCAATTATAGGTAACCCTTGCTCAAATTCACCTAATGAAGCACAATGAATCCATATGGTTTTATCTGTTTTTAAAATAGCGTTTTCTAATGTTTCAAATACAGTTTTTCGACCATCAACAAATAGTTTTATTTTAGGATTAAACAGGGCTATCACTTTTAAAAAGAGACTAGCAATATGTATTAAGATATTATAAAAAAATAACAATATGTAAAAGTGTTTAATAATCGTGTGCTAAAATACATTTCTTAGTCCAAATTCAATACATAAACAATTTGGATTTTGTATTTTTGGTCAAATTCACGAAGAAAGTTTACAATGAAAAAGATTCAGATGGTAGACCTTAAAGGTCAATACGAAAAAATAAAAGATGAAGTTAATACATCAGTTTTAAATGTATTAGACTCTACGGCATATATAAATGGGCCTGAAGTAAAAGGGTTTCAGACGGAATTAGAAACGTATTTAGGTGTAAAGCATGTTATACCCTGTGCAAACGGAACTGATGCGTTACAAATAGCAATGATGGGTCTTGGGTTAAAACCAGGGGATGAGGTAATAACTGCCGATTTTACTTTTGCGGCAACTGTTGAAGTTATTGCTTTATTAGGATTAACGCCAGTATTAGTTGATGTCAACCCAGATGATTTTAATATAGATATAGCAGCAATAGAAAAAGCTATTACTCCAAAAACAAAAGCAATTGTTCCTGTACATTTATTCGGACAATGCGCTAATATGGATGCAATAATGGAGTTAGCTGAAAAGCATAACTTATTTGTTATTGAAGATAACGCTCAAGCAATTGGAGCTGATTATGAATCTGCTGATGGAAGTAAAAAGAAAGCAGGAACAATTGGTCATGTTGCTTCAACGTCATTTTTTCCATCTAAAAATTTAGGTTGTTATGGTGATGGTGGTGCAATTTTCACAAATGATGATGAGTTAGCACATATAATTAGAGGAGTTGTTAATCATGGGATGTACAAAAGATACCACCATGATGTAGTAGGTGTGAATTCTCGTTTAGATTCTGTCCAGGCAGCTGTATTAAGAACTAAATTGAAAAACTTAGGAAACTATAATTCAGCACGTCAATTAGCAGCTTCAAAGTATGATAAAGCTTTTGAAAATATCGATTGTATTACAACACCTGTTCGTAGTGGTGATCATGTATTTCACCAATATACTTTAAAAATAAAAGGTATAGATAGAGATGCCTTAGCGCAATTTTTAAATGATAATAAAATTCCTTGTGGAGTATATTATCCAATCCCTTTACATAGTCAAAAAGCATATGTTGATGAGCGTTATAATGAAGCGGATTTTACAGTCACAAATCAATTGATAAAAGAGGTAATATCATTACCGATGCATACAGAGTTAGATGATGAGCAAATCGAGTTTATTACTTCAAAAGTGATAGCGTTTGTAAATAAATAATTTGATTGGGTAATTGAATATTGTTATTTGGTTACCCATTTTTATTCCTTCCTTTTCATATGAAAATACTAGTAACAGGAGGCCTTGGTTTTATTGGGTCACATACGGTTGTTGAATTACAGCAAAAAGGCTATGAGGTTATTATTATTGATAACTTATCAAATTCCACGGTAACCGTTTTAGATGGTATTGAAAATATATCAGGTATTCGTCCGTTTTTTGAGCAATTAGATTTAAGAGATAAATCGGCTGTATTTTCTTTTTTTGAAGCTCATCAAGATATTACAGGAGTAATTCATTTTGCAGCTAGTAAAGCTGTAGGAGAAAGCGTAGGAAATCCATTGTTATATTATGAAAATAATGTAACAACACTGGTTTATGTATTGCAGGTTTTAGAAAAGTATCAAATAGAAAACTTTATTTTCAGCAGTTCTTGTACGGTTTATGGTCAAGCTGATGAATTGCCAATTACTGAAAACGCACCTGTTAAAAATGCAGAATCTCCATATGGTAATACAAAACAAATTGGTGAAGAAATAATACAAGATACGTGTAAAATATCTCAGCAATTAAAAGCAATTGCATTGCGATATTTTAATCCTATTGGAGCACATCCTTCAGCTGAACTGGGAGAGCTTCCTGTTGGTGTTCCTCAAAACTTAGTCCCTTACATTACTCAAACTGGAATTGGAATTAGAGAGGGGTTGTCTGTATTTGGAAATGATTACCCAACAATAGATGGTACTTGTGTTAGGGATTACATTCATGTAGTCGATTTAGCTAAGGCACATGTTGTAGCGATCGAGAGGTTGATTAATAATAACAACACGAATAAATACGAAACATATAATATTGGTACAGGGAAAGGGAGTACAGTTTTAGAAGTAATTCAATCTTTTGAAAGAGTATCCGGTACTTCTTTAAATTATAGTTTTGTACCAAGAAGGGCTGGGGATATTATTTCGGCTTATGCAGATACTTCAAAAGTGACTAAGAGTTTAGGCTGGGAAGCAGAATGTAGTTTAGATGATGCAATGCGTTCTGCATGGAAATGGGAAAATAAAATCAAAAAATAAATACACAATATACTAAACACGAGTTATTTACGTTATGAATGTAAACAAGCCCCATTTGATGCATCTGTTCTTAAGAAAATTACCTTACCTACTTATGTGTGCTATTGGGTTTATTATGTGTGTTCAATGTACAAGTAAGCATACAGCACAATTAGATTTTCCTAAGAACAGATGGTATCAATCAGATGTATTATCGCTAAACTTTAACAATTCATCTGCCAATCAGTTACATTCTATTAAATTAAATATTAGTTATATACACGGATTTCAATTTTCAGAAATACCATTGGAAGTATATGTCACATCACCATTACATCAAATTGATAAAATTCCTTTTTCATTGCAATTATTAGATCAAAATGGAACTGAGTTAGGTGATTGTGTTGGTGACTATTGCGATATGAAATCTATACTAATTAAAGATTATGATTTTACAGAGCAAGGTATTTATAAAATAAAAGTATTGCACACGTTTAAGCATGATTATCTTCCAAACGTACTGTCTGTAGCTGTTCAGGTAGATTAAGTTTCTTTTTTATTACTGCTTTCTTAGGTGTTCCTAAATTAGTAATGCATAATTTTCTTATGTAAAAATTTGAATACATAAGAAAACAATGTATATTTGAATTATGCATAAGAGAAGTTTATAAACAAATTGTATTAATTTAAAACACATTAATTATGAAAAAGAGAACTTATATCATCGCATTTTTAACACTTTTTTCTTTCGGAATTGGAACTATGTTTGAATTTTTCCATTGGCCATACAGAGGAATGATAATGTTTGCAGGATTTTTATTGTTAAACTTTGGGTTATTGCCATCTTTCTTTATGGATAAGTATAAAGGAACTTTAACTAATGACTAACAATAGTATCTAATATTTGACTTATTATATTACATGGTAAGCTAGATAGAGGTATTTAAACAACTTAAAATGATGTTAAAAATAATAACGTTTTGTCTGTGTACTTTTTTAAACTTTTGTTTCGCTCAAAAAAGTAGTCCAGTTGATAAAGAAATAGATTCATTATTTAATTTTATAGATAAGAATGAACCTGGAATTACTATTGGGGTTGTTCAAAATGGAGTATTGATATATTCATATCAAAGAGGAATGGCGAATTTAGAATATGATGTGCCATTTAATAAAAATACGATTTTTGGAATAGCTTCAATAACAAAACAAATCACCTCAGCATGTATAGGGGTTTTAGAGCATAAAGGTAAGCTTGATGTTAATGAAGATGTTAGGAAATATATACCAGAGTTACCTGATTATGGGCATTCAATAAAAATTAAGCACTTATTAAATCATACCAGTGGATTAAGGAATCATAATGTACTTTTAAATTTGAAAGGTTTTGATTATGACCATATGGGGTATACTAATAAGAGTATTGAAAAATTGATTTTTAGTCAAAAAGGAGTAAACAATATTCCGGGTGAAAAAATATTGTATGCAAATTCAAATTATGTACTTCTTGCCTTAATAATTGAGCGAGTTTCAGGAAATAAAATTGATGTTTTTGCCAAGGAGGAATTATTTAAACCTTTAGGAATGAAGCATACATTTTATAAAAGTTATTTAGAACAGATAATAAAGAATAGAGCATACTCTTATTATAAAGAAGGGAAGGAGTTTAAACAACCTAGGTCCTTAACGCATTGTATTGGAGCTGGTGGTGTGGGGAGTACAATAGCAGATATGGCTAAGTGGTCAAACATATTTACAAATAAAGAATCTAAGTTTTCTTATTTGTCAAAATTTTTAACAACTCTAGAACCTTTGAATAACGGAGAAGAAATGAGGTATGCAAGAGGGGTGTTTGTATCACCTTACAAAGGGTATAAAACTATTAACCATAGTGGACGAGATATAGGAATGCGATCTCAATTGATTTGTTTGCCTGATGAACAATTAGCGGTGGTAGCATATTCTAATTCAGAAGAAGTTAATGCAGTTAATTTATCATATAAAGTTCTTGATTTGTTCTTAAAATCGAAAGAAGGTATAACAGAAAAAAAAGAGTATTATGCTCATTCTTCTGTTGAATTGAAAGGGTTAGAGGGGAATTACCAAGAAATCAATAGTGATTTAGGAATGAAGATATTTATAGAGGGTAATGTGTTAAAAGCGAAAAGTAGTTTTGGAAGAAAGCCAATTCCTCTAAAAGAAGTAACAAAAAATAAATTTTATAGGGCTCAAAATTCAAGTGTTGGCTATCAGTTTTTTAACAATGAAAATAAGGAGTGTGATTTGGCAGTAGATTTTGGTGGAGCGAAGTTTTATTTTGAAAGAGTAAAGTTACAAAACCCTGAATTGGTTAATTTAAATGATTTTATAGGGACGTATTATTCAGAGGAATTGGATGTAACATATCAATTGTTTACCGAAAACAGAAAACTCTTTCGTCAATTCCCTAATAATCCAAAAATAGAGTTAATTTTAGGTCAGAAAGATGAATTTGGATCTCAAGATAGAACTCGATATCATTTTAGAAGAAATGGCAAAGAGGTTGTAGAATTTTTAATAGCATCGGAAGGAACAGTAAAAGATATTCTATTTCAAAAAATAAAATAATATGTACTCATCGGAATTAATAAAAGGGACATTAAAAACTATCATTTTAAAGCTCTTAAAAGAGCAAGGTAAAATGTATGGGTATGAAATTACCAACCGAGTAAAAGAATTAACAGATGGGAAGATTCAAATTACGGAAGGGGCGTTATATCCTACCTTACACGCTTTAGAGAAAAAAGGAGAGCTGGTTACTGAAAAAGTTTTTATTGGTAAGCGTGTACGTAAGTATTACACATTAACGAAATCAGGGAAAATATCTGTAGAAGAAAAAGTTACTGAATTTGCAGAGTTCATGAAAACGATGCAGGTGTTGTTAGGAACAAATACTAAAACCGAAAATGTTTAAGATTACTGATGAACATATTGATTTTATCTTATCCGATTTAAAAAGAAAAGGAATTGTATTAAAAGACTTGCAAGAGAATATCGTTGATCATGTTTGTTGTTTGACCGAAACAGAGCTATCCGAAACCGGAGACTTTGAAGCACATTATGAAAAAATAATACCTCGTTTCTTTAATCAAGAACTGAAAGAACTACAGCACGAAACAGATACTTTAATAAATTCAAAAAGTATAGACCTTGTAAAAGCTACACTTCAGGTATCTGGAGTGCTGTCCGTATTGTTACTTGGGTTTGGTGTGTATTATAAATTGCATCATTTAACAGGAACTGGGATTATATTATTTGCAGGAATATTGTTGTTTTGTTTGTTGTTTATACCATCACTTATTATATTAAAACTTAAGGATACGGATGCTAAGTATAATACAATTTTAGTGTCTACGGCATTTATACTTATGTTAGCTGGAGGAATAGGTTGTTTATTTAAGATAATGCATTGGCCTTATGCTCGTATTTTGATAACTATAAGTGTTATGGCATTTTTAGTGTTATTTATTCCAATGTATTTTGTGGTAATGAATAAAAATCCAGAGAAGAAATTCACAACATTTATTAATGTGATTCTAATGTTGGTTGTGGGGATCATATTCCTTATAATGACTTTGTAAGCTGAGATTTTATAAAGTAACAAAGGGCAGCTAAATTAGCTGCCCTTTGTTACTTTATAAGAAAAATGAAATTAAGCTTCAATATTTAAGCTAGCTCCATTTGCTTCAACAGTTCTGTCAATTTTACGCATTAAACCTTGTAGTACTTTTCCAGGTCCAACTTCTGTAAATGAAGTTCCACCATCGGCAATCATTTGTTGTACTGATTGTGTCCATTTTACTGGGGCAGTTAATTGTAGAATTAAATTCTTTTTAATTTCTTCTGAGTCAGTTATCGCACTTGCTGATACGTTTTGGTAAATTGGGCAAGAAGGAGTGCTGAAAGTAGTGTTTTCAATTGCTGCAGCAAGTTCTTCACGTGCTGGCTCCATTAATGGTGAATGAAATGCTCCACCAACGGGTAAAACTAAAGCTCTACGAGCACCTTCTTCTTTTAATGTTTCACAAGCAGCATTAATTGCTTCAATTTCTCCAGAGATTACTAATTGTCCTGGACAATTGTAGTTTGCAGCAACAACGATTCCTTCTGTCATTGCGCATATTTTTTCAACAACATCGTTGTCTAGTCCTAAAACAGCAGCCATGGTGCTTGGTTTTGCTTCACATGCTTTTTGCATTGCCATAGCACGCTGAGAGACTAGTTTTAAGCCGTCTTCAAAGGTTAAAGCACCACTTGCTACTAATGCAGAGAATTCACCTAAAGAGTGCCCTGCAACCATTTCTGGGTTAAAAGAGTCTCCTAAAGTTTTAGCTAAAATTACAGAGTGTAAAAATATAGCTGGTTGAGTAACTTTAGTTTCTTTTAATTGTTCAGCAGTTCCTTCAAACATGATATCAGTAATATTGAATCCTAATATCTCATTTGCTTTTTCAAATAATTCTTGTGCTTCAGCTGAGTTTTCGTATAAATCCAATCCCATTCCTGAAAATTGTGCTCCTTGACCTGGAAAAATGTATGCTTTCATAATATATCTTTTAAGAGTTTCTTTTTTAAAGAAACTGTTAGTTTAAGTTTTGTGGTACAAAAATAAGGAAATAAATAGAAAGACCTCAAAGGTTAGTGTCCAATGAGGTCTTGTGTGTGATTGTTTATGCTCTTTCGTAAGTGATAAAGCTATAGTCGTAATCGTGTTTTTCGTCTTTAAAACAGTCTTCTCTTGCTGTTTCTTTCCATGATTTGTTTAATTCAGGAAAATAGGTGTCTGCTTCGAAAGGGTGATGTACTCTAGTTAATTCTATTCGATGGGCAATACTCAATGCTTGTTTGTAAATTTCACCACCTCCAATTACAAACGGTTGAGCGTCATCTTTTGTGGTTTCTAATGCTTCTTCTAGAGAGTGAACAACAACAGCATTTTCTGCGGTGTAATTTCGATCTCGAGTAATTACAACATTAGTCCTGTTTGGTAGTGCTTTAGGGAAACTTTCAAAAGTTTTACGGCCCATGATAATAGCATGCCCCGAAGTTAATTTTTTAAAACGCTTTAAGTCGTCACTCAAATGCCAAATTAATTTATTGTCTTTTCCTATTTCGTTGTTTTCTGCAGCTGCAGCTATAATAGTAATCACTTGTTTGCTTTTTTGGTAACTAGTTACTTTTTCCTGTATGTTAAATTCTTTTAAAACTTTACCCTCTAGTTTCTCAACCTTTTTATCATGCTTTGCAAGAATTTTATCGGTTTGGATACGTTCCCATTCTTTACCGAAAAAACGATTGGTTACAAATACATTTACAACATGCAACAAAAATAAAAATGCCCAAATAAGGATAGCGATCAAATACCAATTTGCAATAATATCCTCACCAATTCCTAATCCTTTGTTAAGCACCGTTAGTATTATAGTACCTAATACAAAGAATACTAAATGAAAGTACAGGCGTTTCTTTTGCTTGGTGCGCTTGCGAGCGCTTTCGTATTGTTCGTGTTGGTTTTGCATATAGATTAATTTATTACACAGCAACTACTCCTCTAATTCCAGGATGTGGATTATAATTTACCAACTCAAAATCTTCAAAAGTAAAAGCGGTAATATCTTTAATCTCAGGATTCATTTTCATGATTGGTAATTCCCTTGTGTCTCTAGATAATTGCAATTCAAACTGCTCCTTATGATTGTTGTAAATATGTGCGTCACCAAAGGTATGTATAAAATCACCTACTTCTAAATCGCAAACTTGAGCAATCATCATCGTAAATAGAGCGTAAGAAGCAATATTAAAAGGTACTCCTAAAAAAATATCGGCACTACGTTGGTATAGTTGGCATGATAATTTACCATCAGCAACATAAAACTGAAAGAACGCATGACAAGGTGGTAAAGCTGCTTTGTTATTTGCTACATTCTCACTAAATGAAACTGAAGTATCTGGCAATACAGAAGGGTTCCATGCTGCTACTAACATGCGCCTACTATCTGGGTTGTTCTTGATTGTAGTAATTACTTCTTGTAATTGGTCAATGTCATCAGAATTCCAGTTACGCCATTGGTGTCCATAAACAGGTCCTAAATCCCCATTTTCATCTGCCCAATCGTTCCATATTTTAACACCATTATCTTGAAGATACTTAATATTAGTGTCACCTTTTATAAACCATAATAACTCATGAATTATCGATTTTAAATGTAGTTTCTTGGTGGTTACCATAGGGAAACCTTCACTTAAATCAAATCGCATTTGATAGCCAAAAACACTTTTAGTTCCTGTACCTGTTCTATCTCCTTTTTCATTTCCGTTTGCTAAAACGTGTTCCACTAAATCGATATATTGTTTCATTCTGTAATTATTATAATGAGGTTACTAAAGTAGAAAAAAAGCTTCAAGCAAGATGCCTGAAGCTTAGTATTTTATTAAAAGGTTATTAACCGAAAAAGATAAGTTGTTTTATCTGTAGTCATTTGCTCTTAACCAATAATCATTCCGGCAATAGTAGCAGAAATTAGTGAAGCAATTGTTCCTCCAATTAAAGCTTTCATCCCGAATTGAGATAATGTTTTACGTTGTCCTGGCGCTAATGACCCTATTCCACCAATTTGTATGCCAATAGACGCAAAGTTTGCAAACCCACACAACATATAGGTGGCCATGATAATAGATTTATTATAGGTAAGGTGAGTTGCATTAGCAACATTTTTAAGTTCAGCTAATTGTATATACCCAACAAACTCACTTGCTGCTAATTTTATCCCTAATAATTGCCCCATTAAAGCCATATCTTCTTTAGCAATACCAATTAACCACATTAACGGAGAAAAAACATAACCAAGAATTAATTCAAGAGATAAGCTATTGTATGGAGTGTTATTACTTATCCAGTAATTAATACCACCAATTGCACCAATTTTGCCAAACCCGTAATTAATCATTGCTATAAATGCAACAAAAACTAATAACATTGCTCCAACATTTACGGCTAGTTTTAATCCTTCTGTTGTTCCGTTTGCAATAGCATCTAAAATATTCGACCCTATTTTTTCAGAAGAAACAGTTACGTCAGTATTTACTTTTTCTGTTTGTGGATATAGTATTTTGGAAATAACAATTGCTCCAGGTGCAGCCATTACAGATGCAGCCAATAGGTGTTTAGCGTAAACTAATTTTAAAGCTTCGTCATCACCTCCTAAAAAGCCAATGTAAGCTGCTAATACGGCTCCTGCAACAGTTGCCATGCCACCAATCATGACTAAAAGCATTTCTGACTTATTCATTTTTTCTAAATAAGCCTTTATTAATAACGGCGCCTCAGTTTGACCTAAAAAAATATTTCCAGCAACACTTAAACTTTCGGCTCCAGAGATACCTAATATTTTTGTAAGTAATAACCCCATTCCTTTAACTACTACCTGAATAACTCCTAAATAAAATAATACAGAAGTTAATGCAGAGAAAAATAAGATAGTTGGTAGTACTTGGAAGGCAAAAATGAATCCGTAAGAATTAATATCGAGCATCCCTCCGAATAAGAATTCACTACCCGCTTGTGTAAATCCTAATATTTTTATGAATATTTTACCAATAAATTCAAAAATAACTTTTATAAATGGTACTTTTAGAACACAAACGGCTATTAAAAGTTGAAAACTAATCCCGATTCCAACTGTTTTCCAATTGATGTTTTTTCGATCGCTACTAAATAAGAATGCAATAAAAATTAAGGAAATCATTCCTAGTACACCTCTCCATAAACTTTCCATAGAGAAACCCTGACTAGGTATTGTTGTGTCAATGGCACCTTTTTCTGTTTGGTTTATGATGGTTTTTACAAGGTCTTTTTTGAAAGAGTATTTCGTTGTGTTTTCTGTGAAAGCTAACGTTGAGTCAGTGTGTTCTGTTATACGATATCTTCTAATAGTATCGGTAGGTTGTGTGTAGTAGAAGATTAATAAATCATTCTGTAGAATATAATCACCTTTAGCCTTTAAATTGTTTTTAGCGGCTAATTGATATTCAAACTGATTTTTTTTTAATGTTAAAAAGTCATTTTTAGCATCAATGTCAATAACGCTAGTACCGTTACTTTTAATTGTATTGAAGTCCCATTTTTGATTAATGTTTTGTCCAAATGAAATCGCGCTAATTAAAACTATTAAGCAAGTTAAAAAGTGTTTCATATTAAGTATTTAGGTTAACAACAAACTAACAACCACAATCAGTTTATTGTTCTCTTTTAGATATTTCATCTCTTATTCTTGCAGCAGCTTCGTAATCTTCATTAGATACAGCCTCTCCTAGTGCTTCGTTTAATTCTTGTAAAGTTAGGTGTGAATGATTTGATGTTGTTGTGTCTTGTTCTTCAAAAATAATATCTTCATTTAATACATCTTCAGGGTCATCTTCTTTTGCTGGTAAGTTTAAGAATATTCCCGCTTTATCTAGAATGTTTTTATAGGTAAAAATGGGAGCGTTAAAACGCAATGCTAACGCAATAGCATCAGAGGTTCTAGCGTCAATAATTTCTTCGATCTTGTCCCGTTCACAAATAATACTTGAATAGAAAACGCCATCAACTAATTTATGAATAATGACTTGCTTTACGACGATTTGAAACCTATCAGCAAAACTTTTAAATAAATCATGTGTTAGTGGTCTGGGAGGTTTTATCTCTTTTTCCAAAGCAATTGCAATTGATTGAGCTTCAAATGCTCCAATAACAATTGGTAGTTTTCGTTCACCATCTACTTCATTTAAGATAAGTGCGTATGCGCCATTTTGTGTTTGGCTATAGGATATTCCTTTAATATTTAGTCGTACTAAACTCATCAGCATAATTTAAAAGACGTCAAGTGAAATGTCAACATCAATTATATAAAATAAAAAAAGCTATCTAAACTTAGGACGCTATTAGTCATAAATTTAGATAGCCCATATAGAGGCACAATTTATAAAAAAATTATGCGTTTTGCGCTTTAAAAGCCTTTAATTTTTCAATTAGTGTTGGTACTACTTCAAAAGCATCACCTACAATACCGTAATCAGCAGCCTTAAAGAAAGGAGCTTCAGGATCAGTATTGATAACTACTTTTACTTTAGAAGCGTTAATTCCTGCTAAATGTTGGATAGCCCCAGAAATACCAATAGCAATATATAAGTTAGAAGCTACTGGCTTACCAGTTTGTCCTACGTGCTCATTGTGAGGTCTCCATCCTAAATCAGAAACTGGTTTTGAGCATGCGGTAGCTGCACCAAGTATATCTGCAAGCTCTTCTACCATCCCCCAGTTTTCTGGACCTTTTAAGCCTCTTCCTGCAGAAACCACTATATCAGCATCAGCAATAGTCACTTTACCTGTAGTTTTATCTACAGCAGTTACCGTTGTTGCTAAATGGGCGTCGTTTATAGTTGGAGTAAAGTCTTCTTGAGTTGTGCTAGTTGCATTTTCTTTTAATCCAAATGCGTTTTTTGCTAAAGCAATTACTTTGTTGTCACTTGAAATTTCAGTAACACTAAAAGCTTTATTAGAAAAAGCAGTTCTTTTTACTTTAAAAGGAGATGTACTTTCTGGTAACGCTATAACATTTGAAGCATAACCTGCATTTAAATTACTAGCAACTAAAGGAGATAGGTATTTTCCGTTAGTTGTAGAAGACATTACTATAAGAGTTGAATTTTCTTTTTCGGCTGCTTGTTTAACTACATCAGCATAAGCTTTAGCGTTAAAGCTTTCTAAGCTTGAATTAGTTACTGTTAGTAATTTATCAACTCCGTATTGAGCTAACTCATTAGTTTCTGAAGCATTAATAGCAACAGCTGTAACAGTTGTTCCTAATGTATTTGCAATTTCTTTTGCGTATGAAGCAACCTCTAAAGTTGCTTTATTGAATTTTCCGTTATTTGATTCAGCGAATATTAAAACAGACATAATTTATTATTGTTTTTTGTCATCTCCATGAAAGTGGAAATTTACAATGATTTATAGTTTGATTTAGTTCCCGAAATAAGCTCGGGATAATTTAATTTAGAATTAAATTACTTTTGCTTCGTTATGTAATAAACTGATTAATTCATCAATATTATCTGGATTGACTAGCTTTACTGCTGATTTCTCTGCAGGCTTTTCAAAACTTACAACGTTTGTTTGATTGCTTGATCCGCTTGCTTCTATAACCTGTAGAGGTTTTTTACGAGCCATCATAATACCTCTCATGTTTGGAATACGTAATTCACTTTCCTGAACTAAACCTTTTTGACCACCCAAGATTAATGGTAAACTAGTACTAACAGTTTCACTACCTCCATCAATTTCTCTCACGGCTACAGCGTTGTTTCCATCAAGTTCTAGTGAAGTACAAGCATTAACAAAGTTATAGTCTGTAAATCCCGCTAACATACCAGGTACCATACCACCGTTATAGTCTAATGATTCTTTTCCTGCGATTACTAAATCATAGTTTCCGTTTTTCACAACTTCTGCTAATTGTTTAGCTACAAAAAAACCGTCTTTAGCTTCTGCGTTAACTCTTATTGCACTGTCTGCACCAATTGCTAATGCTTTACGTAAAGTTGGTTCAGCATCAGCTCCTCCAACATTTACTACAGTTACAGTCGCTCCGTTTTTTTCTTTCAAAAACATTGCTTTAGTTAATCCAAATTCGTCATTAGGGTTAATTACAAATTGTACTCCGTTAGTGTCAAACTCAGTGTCACCATTAGTGAAGTTAATTTTTGATGTAGTGTCTGGAATATGACTAATACATACTAATATATTCATGATATTTATATTAAAAAGTTGAAATAATTTTAAGGTACCAAATATACAGATATTTTTTAAGAATCACTACTATGCATGCATAGTAAAATTATTGTGTTTTTTCGAGAATAAATTTCATGAATTGTCTACTTTTGTTTGTTATACAAATTAAATAATATTATTAATGAGAACAATTCAGTTTAGAGAAGCAATATGTGAGGCGATGAGCGAAGAAATGCGCAGAGATGAATCTGTGTATTTAATGGGTGAAGAAGTTGCAGAATATAATGGAGCATATAAGGCGTCTAAAGGAATGTTAGATGAATTTGGAGCTAAAAGAGTTATTGATACTCCAATTGCAGAACTTGGTTTTGGAGGGATAGCTGTTGGGTCCACAATGACTGGGAATAGGCCAATTGTTGAATACATGACGTTTAATTTTTCGTTAGTAGGTATTGATCAAATTATAAATAATGCAGCAAAAATCAGACAAATGTCTGGAGGGCAATTTAACTGTCCAATTGTTTTTAGAGGGCCAACAGGTTCGGCAGGACAATTAGGAGCGACACATTCACAAGCATTTGAAAATTGGTTCGCGAATACACCAGGTTTAAAAGTTGTTGTGCCATCAAATCCTTATGATGCAAAAGGATTGTTAAAAGCGGCGATACGTGATAATGACCCTGTTATTTTTATGGAATCTGAGCAAATGTATGGAGATAAAGGTGAAGTGCCAGATGGTGAGTATGTGTTACCTATAGGAGTTGCTGATATTAAACGTAAAGGAACGGATGTAACTATTGTTTCTTTCGGAAAAATAATTAAGGAGGCTTATAAAGCAGCAGACGAATTAGAAAAGGATGGAATTTCTTGTGAAATTATAGATATAAGAACTGTTAGGCCTTTAGATACCGCTACTATTATTGAGTCTGTTAAGAAAACAAATAGATTAGTGATTTTAGAAGAAGCTTGGCCATTTGGTAATGTAGCTACAGAAATTACGTATCAAGTACAAAACCATGCGTTTGATTATTTAGATGCTCCAATTGAAAAAATTAATACAGCTGATACTCCAGCACCATATTCTCCAGTATTATTAGAAGAATGGTTGCCTAATATGGATGATGTAATCAAGTCTGTTAAAAAGGTTATGTATAGATAAACTTTTTAATAAATAACTTATATTTGAGCTTCATTAGTACTTAATACTAGTGAAGCTTTTTATTTATATGAAGAATATACTAACCATACTTTTAATTTTCATTTCAACGATGCTATTAGCTCAGACTAAAGTTAGTGGGCTAGTAATAGATGAAGATAATTATCCAGTGCCTTTTGCAAATGTAATTTTCAGGGGTTCAACTACAGGTACAATTACAGATGAGAATGGAAGGTTTTATTTAGAATCTTCAGAAAGATATCAAACATTGCAAGTGTCTTTTGTAGGATACGAAACCGAAAATATTGATTTACCTAAAGCAGTTACATACAAAATGAATGTGCTTCTGAAAGAAGGGAGTCAGTTAAGTACTGTGACTATTTATTCAGGTAAACAATCTAAAAAGAATAATCCAGCTATAGATATTTTAAAGAAAATATGGGCCAATAAGCGTTCAAATGGTACTAAGAAGTTTAAGCAGTATCAATATGATAAGTATGAAAAAATTGAATTCGACTTTAATAACGTAGATAGTTCAATGGCTAAAAGCAAGTTGTTTAGGGGAATGGAATTTATTTTTGAAGAGCTTGATACTTCTCGTATTACGGGGAAAACCTATTTACCAATATTTTTAAATGAATCAGTCTCTAAAGTATATGGTAATAATGAAAGTAATAAAACTAGAGAAGATTTAGTAGGGAATAAAAACTCAGGTTTTAGTAATAATCAAACCATTATTTCTTTTGTAAAGGATTTGTATTCTGATTATAATGTTTACGATAATTATTTAAAAATTTTTGATAAAAGTTTCGTTAGTCCGCTTTCAAAAACCGGAGTGAACGTATACAATTATGTGCTATCTGATAGTGCATATATTAATGATAAATGGTGCTACAATATTGTGTATTACCCTCGTAGGAAGAATGAGTTGACTTTTAAAGGAGATTTTTGGGTTAATGACAGTACTTGGGCTATTAAAGACATCAATTTACAAGTATCTAAAAGTGCAAATATAAACTGGGTAAAAGATATTTATATAGAACAAGAGTTTGATGTGTTAAATGATTCTGTCTTTTTAATAAAGAGAGATTATTTTATGTCTGATTTTAGTTTTTCTAAAAAGGATAAGTCTAGAGGTGTGTACGGAAAGCGTACTACTTTATATGAAGATTATCAATTTGATAAAGATAAAGGAGTGGCGTTTTATAAAGAAGAATCAGATCCTTATGCGTTCGAAATTTATAATCAAGATTCAGCTTTTTGGTCAGATAATAGATTGGAGAAGTTGAATAAAGATGAAGAAGGCGTCTATAAAATGTTAGATACATTAAAGACTGTTGCAAAGTTTAAACGTATTTATAATACGGCTAGTATTTTAGCTTCTGGTTATGTAGAAGTGCCAAAATTAAAGCTTGATTTTGGGCCAATATTTTCAACTTTCGGTTTCAACGATGTTGAAGGGGCAAGAATAAGGGTAGGAGGAAGAACTTATTATGGGCCTAATGATCGGTGGAGGATTCAAGGATACGGTGCTTATGGATTTAAAGATAATCAGTTTAAATACGGATTATCAGGAAAATGGTTATTAAGTAGAAAAAATAGATGGATATTATCAGGAGGGAATAGACGTGATATTGAACAAATTGGAGCTAGTTTAACTACAACTAATGATATATTAGGAAGAAGCTTTGCATCATCGTCATTATTTTCCTCAGGATCTAATGATAGGTTAACGTCAATCAACTTAAGTACATTAGCTATTGAAACAGAAATGGCTAAAAATTTCGTAGTGAAGTTGTCAGGGAGTTATCGGACGTTAAAATCAGCGTCACCTACTTTTGGATTAGATTTTTATACAGACCAAACATATACTCAAGTAAAATCGGAATTGAAACAGTCAGAGGTAAACTTGTCATTAACATACACGCCAAATAGAAAAACAACTGGCTATGGTGTAGAGAGATCTACAGTAAACGGGAATCATCCAACAATTTTTGTGAGCTTAAGCCAAGGGATTAAAGGGGTTATAGCAAGTGATTTTGATTATTCAAAGCTGCAATTGTTTTACAGACAACCATGGCAAATAGGAGGGTTTGGGAGATTGTTTTCAAACATAGAAGTAGGAAAGACGTTTGGGGAAGTACCTTTAGGTTTATTAAGCGTTATTCCGGGGAATCAAGCGCGTTTTTCAATATTTAATACCTTTTCACTTTTAGATTATTATGATTTTGTTACAGATACTTATGCGTCGGTACACCTAGAGCATAATTTTAACGGACGAATATTTTCTAGAATTCCATTTTTAAAGAAAATGAACCTTAGAGAGATAGTGGGTATTAGAGGAGCTTGGGGTGACTTATCTCAAGAGAATATTAATCTAGATGCAAATACTCCTAATTTTATAGTAAATGAAACATATGGGGCTCCGAATGATAAAGTGTATTGGGAATATAGCTTAGGAGTAGGTAATATCTTTAAAGTGTTTAGAATTGACTTTAACTTTAGGGGGAATTATTTTGAAGTGCCTAATGCTCGTAAGTTTGGTATTACAGGAAGTTTCGGATTTAATTTTTAGAGATTAGATGTAAGTACTTATAATTGTTACGACTTAGTATAAGATTAAATTATACTAATATGAGAAACCAATTTTTAAAAGGAGTACTTTTATTACTGTCTTTATTAAGTTTTACTTCAGTTACCTCACAAGACCTTTCAGTTTTTTTTGAAAAAACAAATAGCTTCTTACAAGAAAACGTAATAGATGGCAAGGTAGCTTATAAAAAAATACAATCATCACCAACTCAGTTGGATGAATTGGTGTTACTTGCTTCAGTTATTGAAGTTCAAAAAACAAATTCAAATGAATATAAGGCTTTCTGTATAAATGCATATAATCTTATTGTTATACAATCTGTAGTAGCAAAATACCCTATAAAATCTCCGCTAGATATTTCAGGTTTTTTTGACAAAAGTATGCATCAAGTTTCGGGAAAGAAGGTAACACTAAATGATATTGAAAATAAGTTATTACGGGCTCAGTTTAATAATGACCCTAGATTGCATTTTGTGTTAGTTTGCGCTGGTTTGGGTTGTCCTCCAATCATAAATGAGGCATATCTCCCAGATACATTAGAAAATCAGTTAAATCAACAAACGATATTAGCTTTAAATAATGCAAATTTTATTAAGGTAAATACAAAGAAGAAAAGAGTGCAGTTTTCACAAATATTTGAGTGGTATACAACTGATTTTACAGCAGGTGATAAATCACTTATTGACTTTGTCAATATATATAGATCAGAGTCAATTCCAAGTACATATAAATTGTCTTATTATACATATGATTGGGCTTTAAACGAAATTAAATAAACGCTAACACTTTATATTATGAGGTTTAAGAATACATTTTTATTAATGCTTTTGTTAATTAGTTTTTCAGGGTTCACACAGGAAGAAACTCTTGAGGAAATTACAAAAAGTAACATACAAGAATACACTCCATCCAAATTATTAAAGAAAGGGCAATGGGATATCAAACTATTCAATAGTTTATATACGCAAACAGAAATGACTGATTCAAGATCAAAATCAGTAAAAATAGCTAGGCAAACTTTTTTTACTTCAAAATTGGAAGTTTTTACAGGTGTTTCAGAGTCAAGTAGATTTAATGTAGGGGTGATTTTACAGACAAAATCAAATACTTATGGAGGTGCAGGAGCTCTAGATGTATTTAGTTTTAAAGATGATAGAAAAACTACTAGAAACGGATTGTCTTCGGTAGCACCATCAGTGAAAATACAACCATTAAAAAACGTGAATAATTTCTCTTTACAAACATCATTTTTCATTCCAATTTTTGAAGATGTTCCTGGAGCACCATATTTAGATGTAAGAAGTTATGTGTGGGAAACGAAATTTTACTATGATAAATCATTTGCAGCCGATAAATTTCAATTTTTTGGAGAGGTGGATTTTGGATATCATTTTGGAGAAAAAAATACGGATGCTGATTCTGTAACAGAAAATATTGGTGAGCGTTTTGCCAATAATAGTTTGTTACTCCCCATTAGTGCTTTTATTAGTTATTTTCCAAGTTCTAAAATTACTGTTTTTGCGAGTGGTCAACAATCGTTTCGGATTGATTTAGGAAATGATTTTGAACAAAATTATACACAACTAGGTATAGGAGGGAAATATCAGTTAACTCAAAGGCTCAATTTAGAAACCTCTTTTGGGAAAATTGTTAGAGGGAATAATTTTCAGGGTTTAGGACAAACATTTAGTTTAGGAGTTCGAGCATTGCTATAAGGGTATAATTCCTTTATCAAGTTTACACTATATTTACACTATTAAGATTGTAAAGTGCCAATAAAAATAAATATTTTGAAAAAGATAATTTTATATATCATTGTTGCTTGCTCAGCGTTATGTTTCTCGCAAGAGAAAAATATTATTACATTAAAAATTAGAGGCCTCAAAAAAACAAAAGACTCCTTTTTGCATAAGATAATTGAGGTTGGTCAAGACATGATTTTGGATTCGCTTCAAATGGATCAGGATATTATACGCATAAAACGCTTGCCAGGAATTTCCCACGCAGATTATCAGGTCTTTTTAACAAATATTGGTGACGGATATAACGTGTTCTATAATGTTGAAGAAAACTTCACGCTGATACCAAGTGTTAATATTTGGACAGCATCTAATAATCAGTTTTCATATAAAATAGGATTGTATGATTTTAATTTTTTAGGAAGAGGAGTCGCTTTTGGAGGATTTTATCAGAATAATGGATATGACACTTATAGTGTAAATTTCAGGGCGCCTTATCTTTTTAGTAAGAAGTTAGGATTAGCCGTGAATCATCAAAATTGGAAAAGCGAGGAACCCTTGTATTTTCAAAATCAAAGTGCTAATTATCTATATAATAATAAAGCTATTGAAGTTTTAGGATTATATGAGTTAAATATACAGCATAAAATGTATCTGGGAGCAAGTGTTTTTAATGAAAAATATCAATACTTATCAGGAGATATTCCGGCTGAAGTACCAAGAGATTTAGATTTGGATAAATTTTTGATAAAAGTGGGTTATGATTATGATGGGTTAAATTATTCGTATCAATATATTTCAGGGTTTAGGAGTATGCTAACACTTCAATCCGTGACATCTAATAATAAAATGCAAGATGATTTTTTTATAGGTTGGAATGATTTTTTTTACTTTAAAAGGGTTTCAGAAAAAGGAAACTGGGCAAACAGACTTCGATTAGGATTGGCTACTAATAGTGAAAGTCCGTTCGCGCCTTTTGCATTAGATAATAATTTAAATATTAGAGGTGTTGGTAATTTAATTGATAGAGGGACAGCAGTAGTGTTGTTGAATACCGAGTACAGGTACACAGTGTATGAAAAAGGATGGTTTGCTTTACAAGGAAATGCATTTGTTGATAGTGGTACTTGGAGGAAGCCTGGAGGAGATTTAGATGATTTTGTAGATTCTGAAAATATTAAGGTTTATCCGGGAATAGGCCTGAGGTTAATTCATAAAAAAATATATAATGCTATTTTTAGAATTGATTATGGCTTTGGATTGGGTAAGAACTCAAGTAAAGGAGTTGTTTTTGGAATAGGTCAATATTTTTAAGAACTAATGAGTATAAGAAACCTACAAATAGTATTTTTGGTATGTATGTTTTCATTCATAAATAATCTTTTTGGTCAGCAGGATATAGGTTTTAAAAAAGCAGACCGTATATTGAAAAGACTAGTCCGGAAGAAAAAAACTCCTGGAATTTCAATTACAATTTTAAAAAATGGTAAAGCCCAGTTTTCTAAAGGATATGGTTATGCAGATCTGGAGAAGAAATCACCTATAGATCCGTTAACTACAATTTTTAGAGTGGGTAGTTTGTCAAAGCCTATTGCTGCTTCTGGATTAGCAAAAATGGTTGAAAAAAATCAGCTAAAACTAAGTGACTCTATTAATGATTGTATAACTTATTTTCCTAAAAAAGAGTTTGGATTTACACTAAAACAATTGGGAGGACACATAGCAGGGATACGAAATTATAAAGGTAATGAGTTTATGAATAATAAACCTTTATCAATTAAAGAAGGGGTGGCATTATTTGAAAATGATCCCTTGTTGTTTCAGCCAGGAAAAGGATACTTATACACAAGTTATAGCTGGAATTTACTTTCCTTAGCGATGCAAGAAATGGCTCAAAAGCCTTTTGAAGATATTGTGAAAGAAGAGGTTTTAATTCCATTAGAGTTGAATAATACATTTCCTGATAGGCAAGAAGACCTAGCACATAAGGCAGTCTTCTACCGTAAAAAGAGAAGAAGGAAGTTTGTGGAATCTTCTCCGGTTAATAATTTTTTTAAACTTGCTGGGGGTGGGTACCTGTCTACTTCAGAAGACGTTGCTAGGCTTGGAAATGCTTATTTAACAAATGAATTTTTACCAAAGTCAATTAAGTCTGAATTTATTACTTCTCAAAAAATTAATGATAAGTTAACGTACTATGGAATTGGCTGGCAAGCTAGCTATGACCATAAAAATCGTCCATATTTTGGGCATATTGGAAATGGTTTAGGAGGTTATGGGATTTTTCATGTGTATCCTAATGAAAATATTGTAGTTTCAATTTTAATGAATTGTTCAAATCCTAATCAAGATAAAAGATTTCATAAAATAATAGATGCGATATTTGATGAGCTAATAGGAAAAAACTCTAAGTCGTCAACTCCCTAAATAAGTTTTCTAGTGTAGCGTTTTTGGTATCTAATTTTAAAATTTTAAGTTCATTTTCTTTTGCGAAATCAAAAATTATGGCACGCATGTCTTCTTTTGTATCAAAAGTAATCTCCCAAGTCATTCCAAAAGTATTTTTAGCGTCAGTTACATTTGGTAGTCGTTTTAGCAACTGATCTTCAACTCTAAAATCAAACTCAACTTCAATAAGTTGTTCTTGGTTATTTTTAAGTTCTGAAAGCTGTGTGTCAACAACTAGCTCTCCTTTATTGATGATAATTACCCTATCGCAAATAGCTTCAACTTCTTGCATGATATGAGTAGAGAGGAAAATAGTTTTTTCTTTACCAACAGTTTTTATTAGTTCTCGTATTTCTACTAATTGATTTGGGTCTAAACCAGTAGTTGGTTCATCAAGAATAAGAACATCAGGATTGTGTAATAAAGCATTAGCAAGTCCAACACGTTGTCTATAACCTTTTGAAAGTTGACTTATTTTTTTATGAGATTCGACTGTTAATCCAGTTAGTGATATTACTTCTTCTATTCGTTCCTTTTTTATATTATATATATCAGCATTAAAAGCTAAGTATTCTTTTACATACATTTCAAGATATAATGGGTTGTGTTCAGGTAAATAGCCTACGCTATATTGAACTTGTTGCTGTTGGTTATTAACATTAAATTCATTAACAATAGCATTTCCTTCAGAACTATTAATGTAGGTTGTAAGAATTTTCATCATAGTTGATTTCCCTGCGCCATTTGGGCCAAGAAACCCTACTATTTCTCCTTTTTTAATAGTGAAAGAAATATTGTTTAACGCTTTTTGGTCACCATAAAACTTAGAAATATTCTGTACTGATATTGACATGTAGTATTTTATCTTTTATTGTTAAATAAATACCCAGTAGTATTTAGAGTGCTAAAATTAAGATAAAAAAAGTTGCACACAAACAATTTTGTGATACATTTGTACTGACAAAACGATTATAATGTTGATACAAAGCACTTGGCAAAGTTTTTATTTTAGCTTTTACTTTTTTAGTAAGAGTAGAGACTTTGTACACGTTGTTTGAAAAATATAATAGAAAACAAATAGTATTTATAAAGTCTCGAGAAATCGGGACTTTTTTTATGCAAAAAAGTGAACCGATTTTATAAGAGCATTAAAAGGAGAATAATTATGAAAACAAAAATTGCCATTCAAGGAATTGAAAGTTCATTTCATCATTTAGCAGTGAATAAGCTATTAGGAGAAGAAAACGTAGAGTTACTAAAATGTGATTCTTTTGAAAAAGTGACTAATTCATTAGTCGATTTTAAAGCTGATTTCGGGATGTTAGCCATAGAGAATACTATTGCAGGTTCTATACTTCCAAATTATAATTTAATTGACGGAAATGATTTGGTTATTTTAGATGAAGTGTATTTAAATATTCAAATGCATTTGATGGCATTGGAAAGCGAGTCAATACATGATATAAAAGAAGTGCATTCACATCCAGTAGCACTGTTACAATGTAAAGAGTATTTAAGAAAATTTCCACCTCAATTTAAAGTGGTGGAAGGAAAGGATACTGCTTCAGAAGCTAAAAAAATTAAAGAAAAGAGGTTAACTGGTGTAGCTGCAATTGCTGGAGAGCAAGTAGCAAAGGAATTTGGCTTGAGAATTTTGGATAGCAATATTCAAAGTATGAAAGATAACAAAACACGTTTCGTGCTATTAGGAAGAAAGCAAGATGTTGAGGTGTCGCATGTAAACAAGGCGTCAATTAAATTTGAGTTGAACCATGATATAGGAAGTTTATCTAATGTTTTACAATTGTTCAGTACCTTTAAGATAAATCTAACTAAAATTCAATCATTACCAGTTATAGGTGCTCCATGGCAGTATGCTTTTTTTATAGATGTTCTGTTTGAGGATTATCAGTTGTTTTCTGAAGTGACAACAATGCTTGAGAAAGCGGTTAAAAAGTTGAAAATTTTAGGAGTATATAGAAGTAATAAAGAAAATATAAAGAGCAAATTAATTAGCTCTCTTGGAGTAAAATTACAAGAAGTGAAGTAATTGGATTTCATTTTAATAAAAAGTTTATAAATAATAAAAAGTACATTCCTATAAAAGGAGGGCTAGAATAACAATATAGAATGGAAAATAAAAAAGAATTAAGAACATGGTTGGATGAAATGCAATTAACGCATCCGTTAGTTATAGCAGGACCATGTAGTGCAGAAACAGAAGAGCAAGTATTAAGAATTGCTCATGAATTAAAGGATACTGACGCAACTGTTTTACGAGCAGGGATTTGGAAGCCACGTACAAGACCAGGGAATTTTGAAGGGGTTGGAGAAGAAGGGTTAAAATGGTTGCAAAAGGCAAAAGCAGAAACGGGGTTGATGACGGCAACAGAAGTAGCAAATCCTAAACACGTTGAATTGGCATTGAAATATGATATCGATATTTTATGGTTAGGAGCTAGAACAACTGTAAGTCCGTTTATAGTACAAGAAATAGCAGATGCCTTACGAGGTACTGATAAAATAGTATTGGTTAAAAACCCAATAAACCCTGACTTAGCTTTATGGTTAGGCGCAGTAGAACGATTATATGCAGCTGATATTAAAAAGTTAGGAGTAATTCATAGAGGTTTTTCATCTTTTGAAAAGTCAAAATACAGAAACAATCCCGAATGGCAAATACCAATTGATTTGCAGAATCGTTTTCCGGACTTACCATTAATTAGTGATCCGTCACATATTGCAGGGAGAAGAAGTTTGATTTTTGATATTTGTCAATCAGCACTTGACTTTAATTTTGATGGATTTATGGTAGAAACACATTATGATCCCGATAATGCTTGGTCGGATGCCAAACAACAAATTACTCCTGAAACATTGGTTCAGATGATGATAGATTTAAAAGTAAGGAAAAAACAAGCTTCATCAGAGGATTATCTGTCGGAATTAGCGAAGTTAAGAGCTAATATTGATGTGTTAGATGATAAATTATTAGGGTTACTATCAAATCGTATGCAAGTTGCTGATGGAATTGGTCTTCTAAAAAAAGAGAATAACGTTTCGATTCTACAAACTAATAGGTGGAATGAAATATTAGGAAAAATGATTCTTCGGGGTGAGGAAAAAGGCTTGAGTGAAGAGTTTACCTTGAAAATATTTAAGGCGATTCACCAAGAGTCAATTAATCATCAAAAGAAAGTGATTAATTAATCATGTTTTAAATAACTCATTTGGATAGAATTTTAACTGGTATAAAATAGATTAGTAAAAAAAACAATGTAGTTTTGTTGTATGACAGGAACAGTTTATAAATCTACAGGGAGTTGGTACACGGTAAAAACCGATGATGGAACGATTTATAAATGTAGAATGAAGGGTAAATTCAGGATTAAAGGTATTAAAAGTACCAATCCTATTGCTGTTGGAGATGTTGTAGGTTTTACTATTGAGGATAAAAATAATGAGCAAACAGGTGTAATTAATAATATCCATGATAGGATGAATTATATTATTCGTAAATCGGTTAACTTATCTAAGCGAATACATATTATAGCGTCTAATGTTGATCAAGTTTTCTTGTTAATTACATTAAATAATCCACCTACTTTCACCAGTTTTATAGATAGGTTTTTAGCAACTGCAGAAGCATATAATGTAAAAGCAGTTTTACTATTCAATAAGGTGGATACGTATAATGAAGAAGAGCTACTTGATGTTAAATACATGGCCGCTTTGTATCGGGAAATAGGATATGAGTGTATTGGTGTATCTGCGTTAGAAGGAAGAAATATTGATAAAGTAAAAGATATGATGCTTGGTAAAACAAGTATGTTTGTTGGGCATTCTGGAGTTGGAAAATCTACATTGGTAAATACAATTGAACCTGGATTAGATATCAAAACAAAAGAAATTTCTAGCCAACATAGCCAAGGTCAACATACAACTACATTTGCAGAAATGTTTGATTTGTCGTTTGATGCTCGAATTATAGATACTCCAGGTATTAAAGGGTTTGGGATTGTTGATATGGAAAAGGAAGAGATTACAGATTATTTTCCTGAATTTTTTGCCTTAAAGCAAGATTGTAAGTTCAATAATTGCCTACATATCGAAGAGCCTCATTGTGCAGTTAAAAAAGCTTTGGAGAATGCTGATATAGCATATTCTCGTTACAAAAGCTATATTCAAATGGTTGAGGGTGATGATGAGCATTATCGTATAGATGATTATAAAAATGAGTAACTAATAGAATCTCTCCTTTTGGTAGGGATTAAGAGATGAAAATGAGAGCTGTACTTCAACGTGTTTCGGAAGCTTCAGTAACAATTGAGAATACTATTGTTGCTAATATAAATCAGGGTTTGGTTGTCTTATTAGGAATAGAAGATGACGATACTCAAGATGATCTTTTATGGCTATCAGGGAAAATTTCCAAAATGCGTATTTTTTCTGATGAAAATGGATTAATGAATAAGTCAGTTCATAATGTTAATGGTGATATTATTCTTGTAAGTCAGTTTACGTTATTAGCAAGTACGAAAAAAGGAAACCGTCCAGGGTTTACTCGTTCAGCAAAACCAGAGAAAGCAATTCCGTTATATAAAGCATTTATAAAACAAATAGAATCCGATTTTGGAAAGAAAATTCAAACAGGAGAATTTGGTGCAGATATGAAAATTGCTTTGGTAAATGATGGTCCTGTAACCATTACAATAGATTCAAAAAATAAAGAATAATGGCATCAATATTTGGACACGCATTAGTTGGAGCAACTTTATCAAAAGTTCTTGATAAAAATCAAGTGAAGTTATTACTTGTTTTGGCAATGATTTCTGCAATATTGCCAGATATTGATGTATTGGCTTTTAAGTTAGGTTATGCCTATGAACATTGGTTAGGACATAGAGGGTTTACCCATTCCATATTTTTTGCTGTGATTTGGTCAGTAATGTTGAGTTTAATATTTGGGAAAACTAACAAAATGATATTCTTTGTAGTATTGTTTTTGTCAACTATATCACATGCGGTACTTGATGCTATGACTACTGGGGGGTTAGGAGTTGGTTTCTTTATTCCGTTTAATGATTCGCGTTATTTTTTTCCTTGCAGACCTATTCAAGTATCTCCTATAGGAGTTTCTAAATTCTTTTCTGAATGGGGTGTACGTGTAATTTTAAGTGAGCTATTGTGGGTGGGAGTTCCGTGTTTCACAGTTTTAGGAATAAAGGCATTCAAGAATAAAAAGCAGAGTAAACTAAACTATAATTAAAAAACCAAATACAAGGAATCTTTAAATTATAAATTTATGGACATTAAAAACGCACAATTAGAAGTAGATAATTGGATTAAAAACCACGGAGTTCGTTATTTTAATGAATTGACTAATATGGCGCAACTTACTGAAGAAGTAGGTGAGGTAGCAAGAATTATTGCGCGTCGTTATGGTGAGCAAAGTGAAAAAGAAAGCGACAAGAATAAAGACTTAGGTGAAGAATTAGCAGATGTAATGTTTGTTGTTTTATGTTTAGCAAATCAAACAGGTATTAATTTACAAGATGCCTTTGATAAAAAATTAGATGTAAAAACAAAGCGAGATCATGATAGACACCATAATAACGAAAAATTAAAGTAATGAGTAACAAATCAGCAAATACATCATTATTAAAGTTAGGGTCACGATTTTCTGTAGTTTTTTTTATTGTAGCTGTAATCATTAAAGTGTTTTTAAGTGTGATTACTAAAGACTTTTCGGAGTATGTAAAAACACCAGAGTTTAGAAATTACATTATTGTGTTAGCTATATTCTCTGTGGTATATGGTTTTTTAATGGCGCATTTTCAGATAAAAAAACATAAGAAAAAGCAATGAATTTAGAATTAGAAAAGTCAAAGTTAAAAACTGAGCAGAATATCCAAATTACGGGTTCCAAATCAGAGGCGAATAGATTATTGATTCTACAATCATTATTTGATGGCTTAGAAATTGAAAATCTTTCAAATTCGGATGATACTCAAGTGTTAAAAAAAGCATTGCAGTCATCTTCTAATGTTATTGATATTCATCATGCGGGTACTGCAATGCGGTTTTTAACAGCATGTTTTTCAATTCAAGAAAACCGAGAAATTGTTTTAACAGGTTCTTCTAGGATGAAAGAACGCCCTATAGGTGTATTGGTTAATGCATTAAGGATGTTAGGAGCTGATATTAGTTATGAAGAAAATGAAGGTTTTCCACCATTGCGAATTAGAGGGAAAGAACTTTCTAAGTCAGGAGTAAGCTTAAAAGCGAATGTTTCTAGTCAGTATATTTCTGCATTATTATTAATTGGGGCTAAATTAAATAATGGATTAACACTTTCTTTGGAAGGAGAAATAACTTCCGTGCCATATATTAATATGACGCTAAGCTTATTAAATGAAATAGGGGTTAAAACGTCTTTTGTAGGAAATATAATTAAAGTGTTTTCTGAAAAAAAATCATCAAATTTAAAGAGTGGAAAATCAATTGTAGTTGAGTCTGATTGGAGTTCTGCTTCTTATTTTTATAGTTTAATAGCATTGTCCAAAATGGGAACTACGATAACGCTATCCTCTTATAAAGAAACTTCTTTGCAAGGGGATTCTGCTTTAATTGATATATATAAGCAATTTGGAGTAGAAACTACTTTTGTTGAAAATTTAATTCAACTGAAAAAAACTGAAAGCAATAGCGATTCAAAAATATTTCATTTGGAAAACACTCCAGATATAGCGCAAACAATTGCAGTAACTTCATTTGGTTTAGGAGTCTCATGTGACCTTTATGGATTACATACGCTAAAAATAAAGGAAACAAATCGGTTAGAAGCGTTAAAGGTTGAATTAGAAAAACTAGGAGCAACGATAATGATTACAGGAGAATCATTGCATCTAAAAAAATCAAATTTGATTCAGAATAATATAGCAATAGATACATATCAAGATCATAGAATGGCAATGGCTTTTGCTCCATTAACATTAAAAACAAACTTAAAAATAAATGAAGCTGAGGTAGTGTCTAAATCTTTTCCATCTTTTTGGACTGATTTAAAATCACTCGGAATTCAAATTAATAAAATATAATTGCTCATTTACTTGACAACCCCTATGTTGAGATTGTATATTAGCAACCTAATTAAATAAGCACATGAAATTATCACAATTCGAGTTTGAACTTCCTGAAGAATTATTATCAGAACATCCTGCTGAACATAGGGATGAGTCTCGTTTAATGGTTTTAAACAGAAAAGAACAAACGATAGAACATAAGCAGTTTAAAGACTTGATCAATTATTTTGATGAAGATGATGTAATGGTATTAAATAACACTAAAGTTTTTCCTGCTCGTTTATTTGGAAACAAAGAAAAAACTGGAGCTAGAATTGAAGTGTTTTTATTGAGAGAATTGAGTAAAGAACAACGCTTATGGGATGTGTTGGTTGACCCAGCAAGAAAAATAAGAATTGGAAACAAATTATACTTTGGTGATGATGAAACATTAGTTGCTGAGGTTATAGATAACACAACTTCTAGAGGGAGGACTTTACGTTTTTTATATGATGGAAGTTATGAAGAATTTAGAGAAAAATTAAATGCTTTAGGAGTTACACCTTTGCCTAAATATATTAAAAGAGAAGTTGAACCAGAAGATAAGGATAGGTACCAAACTATTTATGCAAAGCATGAAGGAGCGGTAGCAGCACCTACTGCTGGATTACATTTTTCTAGACACTTATTAAAACGTTTGGAAATTAAAGGTGTAAATTTTGCAGAGGTTACTTTGCATATTGGATTAGGAACATTTAACCCAGTAGAAGTAGAGGATTTATCGAAGCATAAAATGGACTCTGAAGAGATGACTATTGAGGGAAATGCAGTTAAAACCATCAATGATGCAAAAGTAAGAAAAAGAAGAGTTTGTGCTGTAGGAACAACAGTAATGAGAGCTTTAGAGAGTGCGGTTTCTTCTAACAGGACATTAAATACTTTTGATGGTTGGACGAACAAATACATTCACCCACCACATGAATTTAGTATAGCGAATTGTATGATTACAAACTTTCATACGCCAAAATCAACATTGTTGATGATGGTTGCTGCGTTTGCAGATTATGATTTTGTAATGAAAGCTTATGACGAAGCGATTAAAGAAAAATATAATTTCTATTCATATGGTGACGCGATGTTAATCATATAAAGAAAAATTAATCATATATAAAAAAGGATTCATTGCTACAATGAATCCTTTTTTGTTTATTCTTATTACTTTTGCACTAATTATGGGTACTACGAAAAAAGATATCAGGAAATTATCTAAAGAGGAATTGCGTACGTTTTTTGTTGAAAATGGCGATAAAGCCTTTAGGGGAAATCAAGTTTATGAATGGTTGTGGGGAAAAGGTGCACATGTTTTTGACGATATGACGAACTTGTCATTAGCAACTAGAGAAATGCTAGAAGCTAATTTTGTGATCAATCACATTTCAGTAGATCAAATGCAACGCAGTGATGACGGAACTATTAAAAATGCTGTGAAATTACATGATGGTTTAATAGTCGAGTCTGTTTTAATTCCAACTGCAACTAGAACAACTGCTTGTGTGTCAAGTCAGGTAGGGTGTAGTTTGGATTGTCAGTTTTGCGCAACAGCTCGTTTAAAGCGTATGCGTAATTTAAATCCTGATGAAATCTACGATCAAGTATTGGCTATAGACAAAGAGAGTAGGTTGTATTTTAATCGTCCTTTATCTAACATCGTTTTTATGGGGATGGGGGAGCCTTTAATGAACTATAACAATGTTATTAAGGCAATAGATATGATTACGTCTCCAGAAGGCTTAGCGATGTCACCTAGACGTATTATAGTTTCTACATCAGGTGTTCCTAAAATGATAAAAAAAATGGCTGATGATGAAGTGAAATTCAAATTAGCAGTATCTCTTCATTCCGCAATTGATGAAGTACGAACTAAGATAATGCCATTTAATAAAAATTTCCCGTTAGAGGATTTACGAGAATCTTTAGCGTACTGGTATTCAAAAACAAAAAGTAGAATTTCCTACGAGTATATCGTTTGGAAAGGAATAAATGATAATCAAGAAGCAATTACAGCATTATTAAAATTTTGTAGTTATGTGCCTTGTAAAGTAAATATTATAGAATACAATCCTATTGATGATGGAATTTTTCAACAAGCAGACAGAAGTATGGTTGATGAATATTTATATCAATTAGAAAAGAATGGGATTCCAGCAACTGTTCGTCGTTCAAGAGGAAAAGATATTGACGCTGCTTGTGGACAATTAGCGAATAAAAGTTAGTTTTAAGATATGACGCAATTTAATGAAGAGGTGAAGACCGAAGTGAGTAATGAAGACATTGAAAAATGTATTGCTATTTTAGAAAAGCTATCAGAAAACACCAATCAAGTATTTGACCTTCCTGAAGAAAAACGTATAGCTTTAATGAAAGCGGCAGGACTACTTTCTCGACCAAATAGAGATAAGTTTCAGCAAAGAAGAAAGGATGCAAAAAAAGCAGCGAAGCGTAAAATGATTGAGCGCGATAAACACGTGCGCAAGAAAACAGGTATACGTAGTGCTCGTGAAGCAACAGTTTTTATTGCTCCAACACTTTTAGAATTACCAAAAGAAGAAATTGTAGGAGAGTTAGAATCACCAAGAAATTGTTATGTGTGTAAAGCGGTGTACACTAAAATGCATCATTTTTATGATACCATGTGTCCTGAATGTGCTGATTTTAATTATGCTAAACGTTTTCAAACAGCCGACTTAACAGGCCAGGTAGCTGTAGTTACAGGGTCAAGGTTAAAAATAGGTTATCACATTGTTTTAATATTATTACGTTCGGGAGCAACTGTTGTAGCAACAACACGTTTCCCGGTAGATTCTGCATTACGCTATTCAAAAGAACCAGACTTTTTAGAATGGGGACATCGATTAAAAATCCATGGATTGGATTTACGTCATATCCCAAGTGTTGAGATTTTTTGTAATTTCATAGAGCAACAATATGACAGATTAGATATACTGATTAATAATGCTGCACAAACAGTTCGTAGACCAGCAGGGTTTTATCAGCATTTAATGAGTAAAGAAGAAAAACCTCTTGAGTCATTACCTCAGTACGCCCAGGATTTATTAGCTGATCATAATTCATGTTTACAAGAGTTGGAAGATTTAACAACTGGTGTGGCTGCTACAGCAAAAAATAATACATTGCCAGTTTCATGGCATGGTCCTGAACCAGGAATTGGAATACGATCATCTGCTAAGTTATCACAAATACCATATAGTTTTGATAATTCATTACAAGCAAGTGAAGTATTTCCTGAAGGAGAATTAGATGCTGATTTACAACAAGTAGATTTGCGTAAAACAAACAGTTGGCGTTTAAAACTTGGTGAAATTGAAACTACTGAAATGATTGAAGTACAGCTGGTAAATGCTGTTGCTCCATTTGTATTGTGTAATAGGCTAGCTAAACTTATGCGTAGTGAAAACACAGGGAAAAAGCATATTATAAATGTTTCAGCAATGGAAGGGAAATTCCATAGGTTTTATAAAGAGGATCGTCATCCGCATACCAATATGGCAAAAGCAGCCTTAAATATGATGACACATACTTCGGCGCTAGATTTTGCAAAAGATGGTGTATTTATGAATGCAGTAGATACTGGTTGGGTGACTGATGAAGATCCTGCAGAGTTATCAAAAAGCAAAGTTGAAGTACATGATTTTCAGCCACCATTAGATATTGTGGATGGAGCAGCAAGAGTATTAGATCCATTAATAGACGGTATTAATACAGGGAAACATTGGTGTGGTAAATTCTTAAAAGATTATCAACCAATAGACTGGTAGTATTTATAGATATTAAAAAAGCCCTTTGAAATTAATTTCAAAGGGCTTTTTTATGAATAAAACTGATTTATAAACTGTAAATTACTCTAGCAGTTAAAAAACGTGGTTGGATATAATAATCAGTTACACTAGTAGAAAAACTACTGATGTTTGAATTTGTTTGAGATCTAGTGTCTAGTAAATTACTAGCTTTTAATTCAAATTCCCATTTACTATCTTGGTTTTTACGGTATGCTAAAGAAGCATCCCAAAATTGATAGCTGTTTAATGTTTTAAACTCATCACTGAAATTGTTATAAGTGTACTCAGTCTTGAATGTTAGTACCTTCCAAATTAAAGCATCAAAATTTATTGATGGAGCTTTGGTGTAGAATTTTGATCTTGTTGCCCCTTGATCGTTATCCTGAATTGTATGTCTATAACTTAATTCAACATTAGGAGCCGTTTTAAAATTAGTTCGGAATTGAGCTCTGTATGTTTGTGTGTAATTTTCATATTCAATAGGAGTTAATCCAAAGAAATTAGTATTCTTGGAATAACTGAAGTTACCACTTGCAGTAGCCCTTAGTTTTCCAAATGATCTTTGAAATCTACCACTAGCACTAGCGCTTTCATCTGAAAAATCGGAGTTAAATGGGGTACTAGTTCTAATTACACTTCCAGGAGTAGATATAGTTCTAATTCCGTTGATGTTTTTATTGTAACTAATATTAGCAAATACATTCGTATAATTAAACATATTAAAACTAAAATAACTCAGGTTTACATTGTGTGATAGTGCACTTTCTAATGTAGGTTCACCTGAAAAGAAAGAATTATAATTATTCATAACAATACCCCTAGCTAATTGTGTTACATCAGTGAAATTAGTTTTCATACTGTAATTAATATTGATGTTCTCAGACTTCTTTAATTGAATCCTTGTATTGAAATCAGGTAAAACTCTAAAGAAATTATCAGTATGTGTTATTCCATATTGCTCATTTTTTGCACTGTATGCATGGCCAGAAACTCCAGGAGTAAATGTGAATTTACCAGCTATAAAACGATAATGTAATCCTAAATAAGCATCATTAAAAGTATAGTTTGTTTTATTGTCTATTAAATCTCCATTCGCAGGTGTTGGAGAAATAGTGCTTCCATTGTTCAGGGATTGAAAAATATTTGTATTGAATTTCTGTGAACTATATAAGTTCCCTATTGTAATATTAATATTGCTCTTGTCGTTAATGATATTCCAATAGTCAACTTTTACATCTGCTTGATTTGATTTCACACGTTTTTCTTGGTTTATATTGTAATTACTAAGAGTTTGATCTAATCCTAAACTTGTAGCAGTATTATCATAAGGATCTGTTATTGACGGATCTGTATTGTTTTCTAGAACAGCATTGTAAAAAGGATCTTCGTCTTGTAGCAAATATTGCGATTCTAAAGAGAAAATATTCTTTTCGTTTAGCGTATAGTAGTAACTTAAATTTTGATTAATACTATATGGATTAGATTCCTCTACTTGACCAATTCCTCCTAATACAGAAGATAAAGTGTTTTGGTACTGAGTCTCTTTAGAGGTTCTTCCAAGTATATCATAATCCAATTGATTATTACTATTTGGTTTGTATTTAGCACTTAGTTTTAGCATTGCCAAATCACTTTTTTGAGAAGTACTGTTTTGAGTAGATTCATTAGGCGTTAATGGTGTAGCAGGATTGTCATCATCAGTATATTGTACTGTGTTGTTTTCCTGTAATTCGTTTCTACTACTAGAAAAAATTCCAAAACCACTTAAGTCCAATGCTTTGTTAGGTGCAAAACTAAAGTTAGCGGCACCAAATTTTGTATTAATGTCTTTTGCTTTATTGTTCTGTAGTGTTAAAAAACCTAAATCGTTATTTCCAAGACTTATATTTGTTCCACTTTGTCTACTTGGGCTTTTGAAACCACCAGTAAAGTTGTAGTAATCACGACGTGTAAAAGCTACTTCACCAATGTTGTTTAAATCACCAATAAAGTTCACACTATATTCAGGACTATAATAAAATAACTTAGGTTGAGCTAGATACAACTCATTATCATCAGAAACTCCTCCTCCTGCAGTTACAGTTCCGAACCAAAAGTTTTTCTTTCCATCTTTAAGCTTAATGTTTAATGCAATGTTATCTTGGTTGTTTTGTACACCGCTTAATTGTCCTACCTCAGAATGGTTTCTTAAAACTTCAATTTTATCAACGGCATTTGCTGGAATGTTTTTTGTAGCTAATTTTGAATCACCATCAAAGAATTCTTTTCCTTCGACCATTACTTTCCCAACTACTTTTCCTTCAACTTCTACTTGCCCATCGTCGTTAATTTCAACCCCTGGTAGTTTTTTTAAAACATCTTCTAGCTTACGTTCTGTACCATTTTTAAAAGAGTCAGCATTGTAAATAAGTGTGTCTCCTTTAATAGTAACAGGCATTTCATAGGTCAATTCTATTTCATCTAATGTATTATCTTCAATTAAATTGAAGCTTCTCGAAATATTACTTTCTTTTGTAGTAATAATTTCTTCAAAACTCTTCATTCCTATATAACTCACTTGCAGTTTATAGGTGGTGTTTTTCTTTAAGTTTAATTTGTATTTCCCTTTATCGTTAGTAATTCCATAAGAATCTAAAGCTTTCGTTTCTTGATTTATGGCTATTACATTTGCTAAATCTAAAGGAGTTCCAATACTATCTTTTACTATTCCTTCTACTTTAATTTGGGCAAAAGAATGGCTAGCTACTAAAATAAGTAGCGCTGTTAATATGTGTTTCATTTTGTTGGTTGAATTAATTTTCACTACCGTTTTGATAGTGTTTAGATGGTTGTTTAAAAGGATTAATGACCTCTACCGTGACCTCTACCTCCACGGCCACCGTACATCTCTCTCATTTCTTCCATTTTCTTTTTTACAATGTCATTGTATTCTTTTCTTGTAACCTCTTTTCCTTTAGAAGGTGCTTTAATCTCTTTCTTTTCAGAAGGATTTAGAACTATTTTAGTACATAGAATAGTAGTTTTGTCTGCATTAATTTCTAAAATTAAACCAGGTAAACCATTGTATTCTCCAGGCCCTTGGCTTACTGGTATTTGCATCGTGTACCATGCAGTAACAATAGTTTCTTTAGGAATTTCTATGTCCTTCATTGGATCATTGCTCACTTCGGTAGAATCTTTCTTTTTTTCCTCATCTTCTTTTTTCTTGCTTCTTCTACGCATACTTCTCCAATCCATCTCATCAACTTTCTTTACAGTAGTTGCTTTGAAGCACATGTATTGACCAATTTTTTTTGTTTCGCTCTCCATTTTCCATTCTAATTTTGGAAGAGAATCTTTTATTAAAAATTGCTTCCCGAAAAATTCTTGATCCTGTAAAATTAATTGGTCTTTAATATTTTTATATTGTTTTCCAGGAGTGAAACTACTCATCATTCCTCCCCATCTATTACCGCCTTGTCCTGGAGCTGATAATTTTTCTTCTTCTTTATAGATAGATTCAGTTTTATTGAATGATAGTTCATATGTCTTTTCAAACATCCCTTTCATGCGTTCAGCCATCATTTTCTTTCTTTCGGGCGACATGTTTCCACCTCCCCATTTATCCATATCAACAGATGTTTTTGATTGATAAGTTGCTTGCCCTTGAAAATCTTGAGCAAACAATGTTGCTGAAAATAAAGCTAAAAAAGTAGTTACAATAAGTTTCATTTTGATCTGTTTTTTAATCCCAACAAGTGGGTTTAGTTTTTGATGTACGACAATAAGACGATTCATTTCGTTTTATGTTACAGTGTTAGAACATCTTTTTGATCAAAGGTTTAATTGTTAAAAGTTAAAATTATGTTAAAGAGATTATCCGCCGATTCGGATTTCAATATTCTCACCATCTCTAGAGTTACCCCTATAACGATCTTGCATTTCTCTCATTTTCTTTTCCATAATGGTTTCAAATTTTTCTTGAGAAACTATTTTGCCTTTAATTGGTTCAGATATTGTAGTCTTATTTTTTGGATTCAGTACTATTTTACTACAGACAATTGTTTCATTCCCGTCATTAATAGCAAGTATTAACCCTGGAAGCCCATGAAAGTTTCCTGGTCCGTTACTTACAGGGATTTCAGGGGTATACCACGCAGTAATAGTAATTTCTTTCATTTTTGAAATAACTTCTTCATCTTGTTTAGGATTTTCGTTAATGCTAATACTCTCCATCTCTTCAATTTCTCGCTTTAATGTAGCTTTGTAACAGGTATACTCCCCAATGTTTCTAGTTTCTCCCTCTAGTTTCCAAGCTGGTTTTTCTAAAGAGTCTTTAATTAAAAAGATCTTTCCAAAAACATCATTTTGATTAGTGTATCTATTTTCTTTGGTGTTTTTGTACAGAATGTCTGAACCTCCGGAGTTAATCATAACTACTTCCATTCCAGAAGGACGTTGTGGTGCTCCTAATTTTTCTTCTTCCTTATAAATAGATTCTTCTTTGTTGAATGCTAAAGTGTACGTTTTTTCAAACTGCTTTTTTAGCATTTCCATCATTTTCTCATGCATCCCAGAATCTACTTGAGTACTGTCTAATTTTATATCTAGTTTTCTCTTAGATTTATAAGTTGCTTTTCCTTGAAAGTTTTGTGCGAATAATGTACAGGTAAATAGTACTGCCGTTATTAGTGTAATTGTGTTTTTCATTTGTTCGATTTTTGATTGTTATAATATTTTTTTATGCTATTTTTAATTGTTTTTATTTTCTTCATAAATGAATCTATTTCATTTGAGTTGCCATTAACTTTAAAAGATAAATCAGTTATTAGCTTAGCGTTTATGTTAGTAATGTTATTACAATGAACTTTAAATTCTATTGGTTGGTTTATTTTTGATTGCTTGAAAATAGATTTGATGTCATTTAAATTAATTTCCTTAAGATCATTATCAGTGTCTATAGTCATTTCAAGTTTTAGATTTTCGAAAATTAGTTCATTCTCCTTGCTGTTATTTTGAGAGAAAAATAAAGTGTAGCAAAAAAGTAATAGTAATGTAATTGTGCTTCTCATATTAGGTGTGTTAGTTTCATTGCAAAGTTGCGAAGGAATAACTGTTATAATAGTTAATGAGTGTTAACGACTGTTAAGTGACCAATTGTTAAGTAATTATCAATTACTTTTGAACTATGAATAATTCAAAATATAGATGGGTTTTATATGTGATTATTATTGTAATAGTTACCACAATAGGTATTCAGTCCTACTGGAATTATAAAAATTATTTGGTCAGTAAGCAGCAATTAATTAATGATGTACAGGTGAGTATGGATAATGCAGTAGATGCATATTATGCTAACCTGGCTGAAAGGAATACTATAGGTTTTGCATTTGAAGCCGATTCTCAAAATGAATTTTTTATTAATAACGGTAAGTTTGATAGTATTCTTACAGAAGTAGGGTTTTCTGATGAAAATTTCAAAGAATTTAAAAAGCTAAGCAAGGATACTATTAGTGGAGTAAAGGTTTATCAAGGGATTGGAGTTGATTCTGCATTAGAAGACTTTCATATTAAACATAAAATTATTACTTCGGATTCAATTCAAAAAAGTGTAAAATGGCTTAAAGGAAATGTAAACGACTCTCTTTCTAAAGCTAATTTTGAGATGTTAACATCAAAGGTTGTTATATCAATGACCAATGAAACACTTTCATTAAAAGCAATAGATACATTATTAACTACGGAGTTAAATCGTAAAAACTTAGCTATTACATATGGATTGTTATTTAAAAATAACTCTGAAGAGGATCAAAATACAAATGCTGAAATTATTAAGTTAGCTGAGTTAGAAACCTATTCAAAATCACCTTATTTACCAAAAGGAAGTAAGTTGAGTGTGCATTTTACCAATATAACTGAAACAATATTTAAACGGATTTTTACAGGAATCTTGATTTCTACACTATTAGTACTTGCGGTTATAGCTTGTTTGTTTTATCTACTAAAAATAATAAAATATCAAAAACAATTAGCGGAAGTAAAAAATGATTTGATAAGTAATATTACTCATGAATTTAAAACTCCGATAGCTACTATTTCGGTTGCATTAGAAAGTATTAAAGATTTTGATGAAACAAAACACAGTGATAAAACGAATAGATATTTAGATATGTCCGTTAATCAATTGTCAAAATTAAATGTAATGGTTGAAAAATTATTGGAGACAGCAACATTGGATAGTGATAATTTGGTATTGAATAAAGAGGAAATAAATATTACGGATCTATTAAAAACAACAGCAGATAAATTTAAGGTTACAGTTTCTGATAAAGAATTAAAGTTTGTATCTACTTCAGAGGATATTTATGGTAATGTAGATGTGTTCCATTTTGAG
>Ga0209395_1000673_pt1 | contig 49553 bp, 43 predicted proteins | sample GOMGulsemesocosm_3_FD_184635 | JGI IMG/M metagenome (GOLD analysis project Ga0209395, IMG submission 184635) | Methane-oxidizing microbial communities from mesocosms in the Gulf of Mexico - GOM9D Gulf of Mexico (SPAdes) (version 2) | ecosystem: Environmental > Aquatic > Marine > Cold seeps... | reverse complement strand
TAAACGATCACCGCCATTATGCGTACTTATACGCTGCAACAAGCTCGCAGCATCACCAGAATCCTATTTTTTTTACTTTTTTTGCTCGCTCCTGTGCTGGATATTTTTCGCTTTGATTTAGTGCTCGGCCATTTCGTCTTTTTTGGTCAGCCATGGACACTTTCCCTCACCGAAGTATTGTCCGGTCAAGGAGATGCGCTAGCCGCCACTAAAATCATCTTTATAAAAGTGCTGCTCCCCGCCTTTCTTTTTATTAGTATCTCGGTGGTGCTTATTTGGAAATATGGTCGCATCTACTGTGGCTGGCTATGCCCACATTTTTCGATCGTCGAATCGATAAATGCACTGATGTTAAAGTACCTCAACCGCGTGACGCTGTGGGAGAAGCCACTGACTCCCAACAACAGCAACCTCGCACGCATTATCGTCGCCAGTGTAGGCATCAGCATGGCATTTGTGTGGGCTGTTGCATTACTCAGTTATTTAATGCCGCCGATGCCGTTGCTTCATGACTTAGTGAACCTTGAACTAGGGTTTGGCTCCGCCGTGTTTATCTGTGTTGCGACCCTAATTTTTAGCATCGACTTCATCGTCTTTCGTCATGTGTTTTGCAAATACGGCTGTGCCTTAGGCTTATTTCAAAGCCTCATCTGGATGGCAAACAAACGCGCGATGACGGTCAAGTTTAACCGAAAGCGCGCCAAAGCCTGTCGCGATTGCAATAAAGCGTGTGATGCCGCCTGCCCGATGCGTTTGCCAACGCGCAATATCAAGCGCGCTAGATTCACCTGTACCCAATGTGCTCAATGCATTAGCGCCTGTGAGAAAGTTCAGCAGCACAATCCGCAAGGCAGTTTGTTAACGTGGGTCAGCGGTGATGAAGCAATAGATTCCGACCGCCCTGGCGCAAAATATATCAATGCCGACACCCAGCAAATTAAGATAAAACTAACGGATAAAGTTGATAAGCATCAAGGTACCAACGGCATAGTTAGGTAAACTTTCGACATTAACCGTAGTGACTAAAGGTCAACACCATGAATACTGCCGAGATAAACGTTACCGACATTGGCAACAGCCCACACTATCAAGCACAAAGCAATGAAGTGTCTTTATTTGAATATGCCCACCAGCATCAGCTACCCGTTCTAATTAAAGGACCGACGGGTTGTGGTAAGACACGCTTTATAGAGCATATGGCTAAGAAACTAAATAAGCCTTTATATACTGTCGCTTGCCATGACGATTTAACCGCTGCCGATTTGGTCGGTCGTCATTTAATCGGGCCGCAAGGCACCTATTGGCAAGATGGCCCCCTCACTCGGGCTGTGCGAGAAGGCGGTATTTGCTACCTCGATGAAGTGGTTGAAGCGCGCAAAGATACCACCGTTGTATTGCATCCTCTGGCCGATGATCGACGCATCCTACCGCTGGAGCGCACCGGTGAAATCTTAGAGGCTGCTCCAGGCTTTATGTTAGTGGTCTCTTACAATCCAGGCTATCAAAATTTACTCAAAGGCATGAAGCCAAGTACCCGCCAACGCTTTGTCGCGATGCGCTTTAATTACCCCGAGCAAGCGCTCGAGCGTAATATTTTAATGAAAGAAGCCGATGTTGACGAGAACTTAGCCTATAAATTAGTAGAATTGGCGAGGGCGTTACGCCGTCTCGATAAAAATGATCTCGACGAAGTCGCCTCAACGCGTTTATTGGTCTATGCCGCGCGTATGATGTCCAGTGGCATGCCGCCATTAGAGGTCTGTCGCTGCTGTCTCGCCGAACCGCTCACTGACGATCCACAAACCGTCGAAGCCTTGATGGATGTTGCGCGAATCTATTTCGAATAATATGACCGCCTACACCGTCACTGATCCTGCCATTGCCGCTCCCGATAGAAGACTACCGGGAGATTTAGCGATGTGGTTTTTTATCATGGCTGAACTCACGGTCTTTGCGATATTATTTATCGCCTTTGCCGTGACACGGCAACTCCATCCAGAGATGTTCATTAGCGGCCAAGCGACTCTGCACCCAATAGCAGGGGTCATTAACACCTTGGCGCTAATAGCCAGCAGTTACATGGTGGTACTTGGCGTCAATGCCATCACCACAGCGCAACATATTAAGGCGAGAAACGCCTTATTAGCCGCGCTAGCCATGGCCTGTATTTATGTTGTCACGAAAAGTTGGGAGTACCACACGCTACTCGAGCAAGACTTTGGCATAACCACCAATACCTTCTATATGCTCTACTTCTTTATTACCTTCTTTCATTTTATGCATGTCTTGCTGGGGATGATAATCCTTGGAGCCATCGCATTAAAGACGCACCGTAAAGGCTATCACCATGGTCAGCAGTCCAATATAAGTGGCTTTGAAGCGGGAGCAAGTTATTGGCATATGGTTGACTTGGTATGGATAATTCTCTTTCCACTTATTTACATCGTGCAGTAATGAGTAGCCTATGAATAACAACACAAGATTATTGCAACGACTCGCCATCACGTTATTGCTAACACTGACGCTCGTCTCTGCGCTGTTAGGTTGGCTATTTTCAGGCACTGACTTTTCAAGCCAAACCACTTTATTGTGGGCGGTATGGCTTAGCGTGATGGTAAAAGGCCAACAAATTACCGACATTTTCATGGAGCTCTCACATGCCCCGCGTCTATGGCGAACATTGTTCTTGAGCTATGTGATTGTGTTACCCCTGATACTCGGTTTAATCTATTGGATATAATACCAATTGCATTTAATAACTGATCACTTGTGCCAGCTAAAATCAACGATAACTGCGTTGCTCTCAATCACAATAGCGAGCTATTACTCAATCGAGCGCCTTGTTCTCGATAATTTTCTCGTGGCACAACAAGATCACATAATTAATGCAAATGGCATAAGGAATACTTGTTATGAGTAAAGGACTATCGCAACAACATTTAAGCATCATTGCCCAATCATTGTACTTGGCTAATCTGCTCGCTGTGCCGGGGGTTTCTTTGGTTATCTTATGGTGGCTTAGCGTTAAAAAGCGCTCACGCGGCCTCGCCAGAATCCACTTTATTCGCGCCATTCAGTTATCACTACTCAATGTCATGTTAATCGTTGGCCTGCCACTACTCTATGTGTACTGCTCTGCCCAACGCGGCGATTCACTCATGCTGGCACTGTTCTACTTTATCTGCGTGCACACCGCATTCGTCATGCTGGGCATGTTAAACCTCACCCGCGCGATGGCCAAGAGACTCCCGTTATTCTAAGTGACAGCCACAGCTAATAAGATTAACTGACATGACTGATAACATAACGAAACTTGCCTGATTTCTCACTCTCAATCGCTGGCACGTTATTGACCGTGACGTTAACTCCTTCGCCCAGACGCGCTCTAAATCCACGACCGATATCTTGGATTAATGCATCGTCATAGTTATCGCAAACTACATCAACATCGATACGTTCAAGACTATGTTGCACGATTTTAAATTCACTCACCGACTCAAGCTCACGCAAGATGTAAATCAGTGCCAAACCGTGCATCTTGGTGCCATCCTGAGCAACCACAAAATCAGTGCTGCGCCCATCAATTGCTTCAAGCATCGGTAAGCCGCGACCACAAGGGCAACTTTGTGTTGATATGGTGGCAATATCGCCGGTGCGATAACGAATGAATGGAAAATCTGCCGATGCGAGATGAGTCACCACAATCTCTCCACTGTGACCATTTGGTAGGACACGGCCATCATCATCGATAATTTCAACCACGATGTCTTCTGCACTCAGGTGCATGCCGCCTTGTGGGCATTGATGCGCAATAAAGCCAGCATCGCGGCCGCCGTATCCATTAGCAACGGGACACCCAAATACTGCCTCAATAATTTCGCGCTGATGATCATAGAGTCGCTCCGAGGTAACAAACACCACTTTAATACCTAAGCTGGACAAGTTGATATCCGCTGCTTGTGCTTGCTTGGCAATCATCGCGTAGACCGAAGGATAACCAAAGAGCATCACCGGTTGCTGCGATTGTATTTGTTCAATAAAGCCATCGATGGTGCGCTCGCTCAAATCAAACGCAGGAATAAGAAAGCTGCGAAATAAGCCGTCTCTAAGTCGCCGAATTCTATCTTGCGAGCCAATTTCAATCGGGGATCCCCACGCAACTAGCTCCTTATCGCCGATATCGACTCCCCACCATCGTGTCGCGCGCCATTTTTGTGCCACATCATGACTAACTCGGTCTTTGCCCAGCATAAAAATTAACGGCGCACCGGAAGAGCCGCCTGTATTGCTCTGGCTCAATGGCCCAGCGTTTAGTGATTTCAATTGCTCAAAGTTATCTTTAATAGTCGCTTTGGTAAAGAACGGCAGTTTGGCTAAATCAACTGCACTTTGAATATCCTTCGGCACTAACCCTAGCTGGTCTAATAGCGTTTTAATGTAGGGCACGTCAACATAGGCTTGCTCGATAAACTGCGCAAGCCTGCTATCGCGCTTATCCATAATGTCTGACTCGCTTAACCACTGCGAACGTTCTAACGATTTTCTAATGGCCACCGAGTGGTGAGATTTCAACTGCTCATGCAGCGGAAAAGCCACCTTGCTAACAAATGAAGTATAGAGTGAGGTCATAACATCCCTTTAATTTTTATTCTCTCTCTTTAGCTTAGGCGTAATACGAAAAAAAACCGCCAAAGTGGCGGTTTTTATATCATTAAATACAAACTATTTTAGATGTCGCTTAAAATAATTGGTCATCATAGTTTTTAGGTGCAGGGTCGTCCCTTTTCCTTCACGTAGCGAATGGCTGCGATTTGGATAGGCCATAAACTCAAACTGCTTATTGTGCTTAACTAATTCGTTAATTAAGCGCTCGCTACCTTGATAATGAACATTGTCATCACCGGTGCCATGAACTAACAATAGATTGCCTTGCAGATTTTTAGCATGAGTGATTGGCGCGCTTTGCTCATACGCCTCAATATTATCCGGCAACAAGCCAGAATAGCGCTCTTGATAGATGCTGTCATAGAGGCGAATATCCGCCACTGGTGCATTGGCGATGCCAACATGGAACTGCTCAGGATATCTAAACAGCATATTGAGCGTCGTTGAGCCGCCACCAGAATGTCCCCAGATCCCAACACGTTTAGTATCGATAAATGGATAACGTTTAGCCATGGCCTTTAATGCATCAGCGTTATCGCGAGAGGTAACTACGCCAGCTTTAGCATAGATTGATTTACGCCATGCACGGCCTTTCGGTGCCTTAGTACCACGGGGGTCGATTGACGCAACAATAAACCCTTGCTGTGCAAGCAACTGATCCCATAAAAATGAGCTGCCGCGCCAGCTATCCTTAACCGTCTGTCCCGCAGGCTCGCCGTAAACATAAAAGATAATCGGATATTGCTTAGTGGCATCAAAACCAGCCGGCTTAGTAAGATAACCATCAATCACAAAGCCGTCTTGTACCTTAACTTGGAAAAACTCAGTATCAGTTAACGCTAGTGTTGCCAACTTCGCTTTAAGTTTCTCATTCTTTAGCATCACTCGCTTAGTGGCATGATCTTTTAGGCTAACCAGTCTCTTGGTCGTTGGACTGGTAAAGTTGTTGTGACTATGAATAGCCCATTGCCCTTGATCATCCATATGATAACTATTGGTGCCCGCGAAAGACGCTGGGGTTACTCGCTCTTTCTTACCACTACCATCGAGTGGCGCGCGGTAGAGATAGCGTTGAGTGATATCATCAGGTGAGGCAATAAAGTAGACCCAACCACCCTGCTCATCGACTGACTGAATACGCGTGATATCAAAAGCACCAGGGGTGAGATCGGTAACCGTTTGACCATCGCGCGATATCTTATAGATATGACGCCAATCATCTTGCTCGCTGATCCAAAGGAATGATTTCCCCTCATCAATCCAGCTCACATCGTAAACCCATTCGATAAAGGTTTGCTCTTGTTCGGTATAAATATGATTGAGCGACCCGCTATTGGCATTAACCAAGTACACCTTGTTGGTGTCTTGCTTACGGTTCATCCGCTGAATAATCACCTCGTCGCTATTGGCAGCCCAGCTCATGCGCGGAATATACATATTGTGCGCATCGCCTTTAAAGTCGGCCCACACGGTTTTTTGACTCGCTAAATTGACAACGCCAATCTTGGCTGCGGGGTTTTTCTCACCGACCTTGGGATAGGGAAATTGTGTAATGGTTGGATACAACTCATCGGTATTGTTTATCATGGTGAAATTTTTTGAGCCGCTAGTGTCTAATTGCCAGTAGGCTATCTTGCTACCGTCAGGACTCCAGCGGAAGCCATCACGAATCGAAAACTCTTCCTCATAAACCCAATCAAATAAACCGTTAATCGTGGTTTTATTAGCATCGAAGGTTAATTGAGTGATCGCCTTGCTGGCCAAATTCTGGACATAGATATTATCAAGGTAAACGTAGGCAACTTGCTGGCCGTCCGGCGAGAACTTAGCAAACATTAGGCGGCTTGACTGATAGTCCTTGCCACCGAGTTTTTCTAATGATGAGTCTTGTAAATCAAGCACATAATAATCACCGCGAGAATTAGAGCGCCATACCTTCTTCGAATTGGTATAGATAAGTACCTGCTGACGATCTTTAGACCACACGTAATCATTGATCTTTAGCGGTTTAGATTCACCCTTTAAAATAAGTTGCTTAGCCGAAATAAGCACGGTGCGCGCGTTCGTTAGCGGATCATAGACCACAATATCACGACCAATACTGACCATCTTACCGTGTTGATCTTTATGTTGTTGTGCCGACTTTTCTACGGCGGTGTAACCCGAGCCATCGCTTAACCAGCGTATGCGCCCCATCCATTGCGATTTAAACTCACGATCTTTATAGATACGTTCAAGCGTTAACGCATTGGTTTGTTGTACTTCAGCGCTATTGGCGCTGACGTTAGATTCAGTGCTCTGACATCCAACGAGTCCTAATCCAAGACTCAATGTTAAGACAAGCCCCTTAACTACACGGTTAGCAATCAATGCAATCCCCTTCTATTATGTTTTAATTGTATATACCCGTGACCATTGGAAATGCTTGTTTCAGAGCTTGGGTAGGAGTCGAGTACAAGGCATGATTGGTAATTAATGGTCATTCCCTGATTATGAATCATAACGCCGTAATCGTTTTCTCCCCAATCTCCCGTAGGGCAAGGCGATAAGCGACCAACTGCGTCGTTATAAAATGAAGATGGGGAATGACCACACCGCTCATTTTAAGCCTAGCATTTGGCACGCTTCTCGATTTGCTGAAATCATGCATTATCATTGGTCATGGGTATACAATACTAACCAAAAGCAATTTTCATTGCATAAATATTTTGTAACAAAGCTTGAATTACCTAGGTTTGCACCAAATATTATTTATAATAGAGAAAATTAATAAATGGTTAACGATCAATGAGAGTCCCCCGCATATATCACAGCGGCGATTTAGCCCCACAGCAAAGCATCACCCTTGAGCCAGATGCCGCCAATCATGTTGGCCGAGTATTACGCTTGAATATCGATGCCCCGATCATCCTGTTCAATGGCCAAGGGGGGCAATATGACGCCGTCTTAGTTGAAGCGGGCAAGAAAAGAGTGGTGGCTAAGATCATCGACTTTCAAGATATCACGCTCGAGTCGCCATTAACAATTCATCTAGGCCAAGGGATATCCCGTGGCGACAAGATGGAACTGACCATTCAAAAAGCGGTAGAGTTGGGTGTTAACCAAATAACCCCACTATTTACCGAGCGCTGCGGCGTTAAGCTCAGCGGTGAACGCTTGGCTAAGAAAGTCAGTCAATGGCAAAAAATCGTTATTTCGGCCTGTGAGCAATGCGGTCGTAACACCATTCCAACGATTAATCAGCCCACCTCACTAGAGCAATGGCTGGCTCAACCTAGCGATGAGTTAAAACTGAATTTGCATCCACGAGCTAGCTATTCGATTAATAGCCTGCCGGAGCCAATACATGGCATCCGCTTAGTCATTGGCCCAGAAGGCGGTCTGTCTGATGTAGAAATAGAACAAGCGAGCCAAAGTGGCTTTGATGAAGTATTAATTGGCCCGCGCGTGCTACGCACTGAAACCGCTGGCCTCACCGTAATTAGTGCGCTGCAGACGCGTTTTGGCGATCTTGGCTAACCTAGAAAGGAATAAGCATGACAATTAAACTTGGGATATTGATGGATCCGATAGCAGACATCAATATTAAAAAAGACAGTAGTTTCGCGATGCTAATGGCGGCACAATCACGCGGCTATGAACTTTATTACCTAGAGATGAATGATATCTACCTCGACCAAGGTCACACCTATGCTCGTGTTAGCAGGTTGAGCGTAAAGAACGATCCACAAGACTGGTTTGAATTTAGCAACGAACAAGAGATCCGCCTGAGCGATCTCGATGTATTGTTGATGCGTAAAGATCCGCCATTTGATACCGAATTCATCTACGCTACCTACCTGTTAGAGCGGGCCGAGGACGAAGGATTATTGGTGGTTAATAAGCCACAAAGCCTACGTGACTGTAATGAAAAACTTTATACGGCGTGGTTTGCCGACCTTACGCCACCAACACTAGTCACCCGTCGCGAAGATAAAATTCGCGAGTTTTACCAGACCCACAAAGACATGATTTTAAAGCCGCTAGATGGCATGGGCGGCGCATCTATTTTCCGCGTTAAAGCCGGCGATCCCAATATCGGCGTTATCATAGAAACCCTGACTCAGCATCAGAGTGTCTATACCATGGCGCAAGCGTTTGTACCCGATATTAGCAACGGTGATAAGCGTATTCTAATCGTTGATGGCGAACCTATGCCTTACTGTCTAGCGCGCATTCCTGCGGAAGGTGAGACCCGCGGTAATCTCGCGGCTGGCGGCCGTGGCGAAGCTCGTCCATTGTCAGACACCGATTGGCAGATAGCTCGTACCATAGGTCCTAAGCTCAAAGAAAAAGGATTAATTTTTGTTGGTCTTGATGTTATTGGCGACAAGGTCACCGAGATCAATGTCACTAGCCCAACCTGTATTCGCGAGATTGAGGCAGCATATGACGTTGATATTAGTGGTGCACTAATGGATGCCATCGAACGACGCTTAAGCGAGAAAGGGGCATAACATGTCAGACTATCATCAGGTACAACGCGCTATCGAGCAAAAACTTAACGCGCAATTACAACCACAGATGCTAACGGTAGAAAATGAATCACACATGCATTCAGTGCCACCAAACTCCGAGACTCACTTTAAAGTGGTTATCGTTAGCGCACAGTTTGTGGAGTTGTCGCGCGTCAAGCGTCAGCAGCTGGTGTACAAAATCTTAAGCGAAGAAATAGCCGGCCCTGTCCATGCACTCGCACAACACACCTATAGCCCAGCGCAATGGGCTGAAAAGAACGGCCAAACACCCGACTCACCAAACTGTTTAGGCGGTGGCGCTTAATCATTTCAAGGGTGAGCGAGTAATCACCTCAAGAGCGAGCGATTATGGAAGTAGCTCGCTTCATTTAAGGAAGCAATGATGAATATTACCAAACTAATGAGCTCAGATGTGGTGACCGTTACCATGGATGATACCGTAGCAACCATCAAAGACATCTTTGATAATACCCATTTTCATCACCTGTTAGTCACCGATAATTCTACATTGGCAGGTGTTATATCTGATCGCGACATACTTAGAATCATCTCCCCCCGCCTAGGCACCGCCGCAGAGACCACGCGTGATTCACACTGCTTAAGCCTTAAAGCACACAAAATAATGAGCAGAGAGTTAGTTTATCTAACGCAAAATGACACAGTCGAAGACGCCGTTAATATCTTTAATGTGCATAAAATATCATGTATTCCGGTTGTTAACGAGAGTCATGCGCCTATCGGCATTGTGTCGTGGCGAGATATCATCAAGGCTGTCGCCCAAAACTATAAAAAGAAACTTGCTCGTCAATAACCACTATTGTTGATTTTCGTTACATTTTGTCACGTTTTTTAAAGTGTAAGCCTTTATTTCTTCACTTAAGCATTGATATGATGCAGGGGTATCAACTTATATAAAAATAAAATAAAGGATTGAAGAGATGAAAAAGTTAACCACGGTTGCCTTAGCCGTCGCCCTTTCGATGGGCGTTGCAAGCTGTAGTACTAGCAACGACAGTGAAACGCAAACGCAACAACAAATCGTCAAAGGTTCTGGCATTGATATGTCAAACTTTGATACGACCACTCGCTTACAAGATGACCTATACCAAGGTGTTAACGGTCAGTGGCTTGAAAATACCGTTATTCCAGCAGATAAGTCTAACTATGGCGCATTCACAAAACTGCGTGATAACAGCCAATCTGCCTTAAAAGCAATCATCGAAAAAGCCGCTGCGATGCAGTCTGTTCATGGTAGTGAGAATCAAAAAATTGGCGATTTCTATAATAGTTTTATGGATCTCGATAAGATCAATAGCCTAGGTGTTAAGCCGCTAAATGCTCAGATTGAGTCAATTAATGCTGCACAAGACCATGGCGACATCATCCGCTTATTCGCTAGTCTTGGCCGCCAAGGTGTGGGCGCTCCGTTTGGCTTCTACGCTAATGCTGATGCAAAAAGTTCAAATGACATGGCGCTGTATACTTACCAGTCGGGTCTCACTCTACCGGATCGTGATTACTACCTAAAAGATGAAGAAAAATTTACCACTATTCGCGCTAAATACACCAGTTACATCGAATCATTATTAATCAAAGCTGGAATTAACGACGCGAGCAACGCGGCTAACAATATCATGGCTATTGAAATGGCCATCGCCAAAGCGCAATGGTCTCGTGTTGAATCACGTAATGCGACAAAAAGTTACAACAAGATGAGCCGTGTTGAGCTAAACCAACTAATGGGTAGCTTCGATTGGGGTCTTTACTCGCAAGAAGCTAACTTATTTGACGTTAAGAAAATCATCGTTAGCCAGCCAAGCTACATGAAAGCGTTTGGCGAGAGCTTTAAAAACACCTCGGTGCAAGCTTGGAAAGATTACCTAACTTTCAATCTGATTGACGGTTATGCCGAACTGCTAAGCGAAGAATTCGTTAATATGCATTTTGATTTCCACAGTAAAACACTGCACGGCATTGAACAGCAGCGTCCTCGCTGGAAAGATGCGGTAGACACCACCGAAAGCGTATTAGGCGAAGTCGTTGGTAAAGTTTACGTTAAAGAGCACTTCAAACCTGAAGCGAAAGAACGCATGGAAGACATGATCAAGATGTTGATCAAAGGATTCGAAGTGAGCATCAACGAACTAGAATGGATGAGTGACACCACCAAGACAGCGGCGCTTGATAAGCTTAGTAAGTTTACCTACAAGATTGGTTATCCTGACAAATGGCGTGACTACTCAGCGCTTAATATCGAAGCTGGCGAGTTAGTGAAAAACTACCAAAGCTACGTCGCTTTTGAATTTGATGAAATGATCGCATCACTTACCAAGCCTGTTGATAAGAGCAAGTGGCACATGACGCCACAAACGGTTAACGCTTACTTTAACCCAGTGGGTAACGAAATCGTATTCCCTGCGGCTATCCTGCAACCACCATTCTTTAATATGGAAGCGGATGACGCGGTAAACTACGGCGGCATTGGCGCGGTTATCGGCCATGAATTAAGTCATGGTTTCGATGATCAAGGTGCGAAGTATGACGGCGACGGTAACTTACGCAACTGGTGGACTGACAACGATAAAGCGGAATTTGAGAAACGCTCAAAGCAACTCTCAGCACAATACTCAGCGTTCGCCCCATTTACTGATGCTAGCGTCAATGGCGATCTAACCTTAGGTGAAAATATTGGTGATTTAGGCGGCCTAACAGTGGCTTTCCGCTCTTACCTACTATCGCTAGAGGGTCAAAAATCACAAGTGATTGATGGCTTTACTGGTGAACAACGCGTATTTATCGGTTGGTCACAGGTATGGCGTCGTAAGTACCGTGACGAAGCGCTACGTAACCGCCTGATGACTGACCCGCATTCACCTGGTCAATATCGTGCTTTTGGCACCCCACGTAACATCGAAGCGTTCTACAAAGCATTCGACGTTAAAGAAGGTGACAAGATGTACCTTAAACCAGCAGAACGCGTGAAAATCTGGTAAGTTTTAAGAGTAACCTAAGCCCAGCTTGAGCATTTAAGCTGGGCTTTTTTATTTACTCGTCAATACCGGCGTCGATTGGCACCCCGCGTAACATCGAAGCGTTCTACAAAGCATTCGACGTTAAAGAAGGTGACAAGATGTACCTTAAACCAGCAGAACGCGTGAAAATCTGGTAAGTTTTAAGAGTAACCTAAGCCCAGCTTGAGCATTTAAGCTGGGCTTTTTTATTTACTCGTCAATACCGGCGTCGATTGGCACCCCGCGTAACATCGAAGCACTTTATTCCGACCAATACCAACTCGTCACGTTATAGCGATATTCCTCTGTATATTCAGCGTTCAATTTTTCTACCCAGTGCTCAGAGCCCTTCGACGAAGGATCAAATAAAACACAGCGATTATATAAAGGCTCAATACGAATAGATTGATCATCCTGACCGATAAAAATCAGCTCGCCACCCGCATCTAGTTCCCAGTTTTTATTTAAATACAATAGCATACATATTTCTCTGCCAGGTGAGTCGTCAGCGTGTAATCCAACAAAATCGGCAGCGCCTAAGCGAAAGAAATTGGTATTAATGTCAGGGGTCGCCACATTCATATCGGTTAATGTTACATTAAAAATATGTGACAGCACTGACATAAACTCCTCAGAGCGCAAAAACAACAAAAAATTGGTAGCGATATTGGAAGAGAGGTTATTGGCACTGACGGTTTGGGAGCGAGTCCCTTCACGTCGCCAGACATCTCGCTGTACAAAGCGCTGATCATCGCTGGCCTTTTTCCACTGTGCGCTATTCACATATAACGCAGAATAAGTATGTTGTTGAGTTTGCCAGTGCTCAGGTTGCTGCAAACACCTCATTACCTCATCGAGTCTGTCCTGATCAAATAAATTATCAATCACGATATGATTGGGGCAAGAGCTCAATAAAGACGCTCGATAGGCGCTTATTGCACAATCAGTTACTTTCTTATCATTTAACCACATTAAAATTACCCGCTAGTATTTCCATAAACAGTCTAATCACCTAATAATAAATAGGTCAAACCTCTTAAAAATCACTAAACAAAATAATTGAAATGAATGTTCAAATTGTAGTGATGGGCCAATCTTGATTCCAATAAATCAAGGGCGAAGTAGTTTACCGTATTTGTGGATGTACGTTGGGTGCACTTTGGGGAAAATTACGGTTAATTGCTCCTAGGCAGTGATGAAAAAACCAATACCCCCTTAATCTCAGCGTTTGAATTTACGATTAAATGGTAATATCTGATTGTTAATCTACTCTTTAGTACTACGAAGTAACTGTGGAGCGGTTCATGAAAGCACAGCCATTAGTGCCTATTCTGGCGGGCGGAGGCACGCGTTTACCGGCACACATCGGTATCTTAACCGCGCTCGAAGAAATGAACATCCCGATACAACACATCGTTGGTGTCTCTGGTGGTAGTATTATCTCAAGTCTCTATGCCAGCGGAATGGACGTTGAGCAAATAAAACATACGGCGATGGACGTGGATTTTAATCAGTTTCGCAGCTTTTCATTGCTGTCATTGATCCGTGATGGCGGGCTATGCAACGGCAACAAATTTGAGCGATGGCTAGACAAACTATTACAAGGGAAGACCTTTGCTCAGCTCGACAGAGACCTTCATGTGGTCGCCACCGATGTATTGCGCAGTAAGCCGGTGATTTTTGATCGCCACACCACCCCCAACCTTAAAGTCTCGACCGCTGTGCGCTTCTCGATGTCTATTCCACTACTCTTTAGTTTTAAGTCTTATGGTAAGCATTTAATGGCCGATGGCAGCATATTATCAGAAGATGCGCTGCATCGAGATTGGGCGGGTGATGGTACACCCGTTTTATGTTTCCGGCTGCGTGGGGAACACGAATATGATGATATTCGCCCCGGCGGTTTATTCCCAATAACTGACTATATTACGTTACTGATCCGTACCTTCCTAACCACCATCTCACGCGAATATATCAACAATAACTATTGGCATTCCACGCTCATCGTTAACACAGGTGCAAGCTCACCGGTTAAATTTGAGCTCGACGAACAACAGAAACAAGTCCTGTTTTTCGCGGGATATACTACCACCATCGAGTACTTGCCCCAGAAGCTTAAGCAACTAAACGCAGAGAGATTAGTGTCAACGCTTACAAAGTAAAAACCCGCGGCTATGCGCGGGTTTCATCGTCTCAATTTAGCTTAACTTAATTTAACTTGGCTATTTTAATAAGCTTAACACCGCAACACAACGGCCAACCTCTTGATGAGATGACTTTATAGATTTAACCACCTGTGGTTTCATGTCCTTGTATTGTTCCACTAGTCCAGCTAAGCGTTGATGGCTGCGCTCGGTACAACTGGTTGGGACCATGCTACCGACAAACGATTTAAGCATTCTAGACTCGCCTTGCTGATTGAGTACATCGACATGGGCTAGAATACGCTCAACGTAAGGTGTTTCCAAAGTTTGCTGATCGTACGGGAACATTCCCCACATGATGTAGCGCATGGTCGATAGTTTTAACTTATCAGGATTATTAATAATAACCTCGAACCACTTGGCTTTAACTGCCGGGTCGGGTCTTAATACTTCTGCTAAGATCGCGTTTTTAATGCCAACATCAGATTTATCATTTTTAGCTTCATCAATCAGACGCTGCTTGTACTGGCCAAACTCACGCTGATTGAGCTTACGAACAATGCGCCAGCGCTTATCTTGATCTATTGTTAGGCCAGAGAAGCTTAGCTTATTATCTAGAATATCGCGTAATATGCTCAGTTCCTGTGGCTCTTTCGCTGCTGATACAAAGCGTGAATACCACATTTTTTGGATGTCGCTGCCCGCTTGGGCATCGACTAATTGTTGGTAATAAAAGTCACTCACTTGACGACGCTTAGCCGAGAAATCTGCGATACCCTGACGGGTGGCCACATTAAGATAACCGAGCGCGGCCGACAATTGTCCCGACACTTCACGTACTACACTCAAGTCCTTTTCATCGTTGAGGTTCTTCAGTGCAAAATCGACAAATACCGCTGGCGATAATTTTGCATCTTCGACGCTATCAGTCAGACTCTGCCATAGCATTAAGCGCAGTGACGGACTGGCGAAATGATTGATTTGCTCATTTAGCGTGGTCAAAGATTGTTTATCTAAATTAACCTGCACATAAGCCCAGTCTTCTAGATTTGGATAGACCAAGTCAGGACATGATTTACCCACCAGTTGTGGTACTTTGGTTACGGCGCCTTTATAAGTCACCGCTAGCTGATGACTCAAATCCATTCCCTGCTGACCAACAGTAAACAACCCAACGTTCACGCGCTGCTGACGCAATGTTGGATAGTCTTTAGGTGCCGTCTGTAAAATAGAAAAATCATCGATTATATTGTTGGTACACTGATAGGAGACCTCGATGGTATTAACACCCGCCTTATATAACCAATCTTGGGTCCATTGGGTCAAATCACGATCGGCCGCTTGCGCCAGTGAGTCGATAAAATCATCGAGAGAGGTATTTTTATAAGCAAACTTCTTCAGGTAGTTGCTAACCCCGATGCGGAAGTTTTCTTCACCTAAATACTTAGGCACCTGTTTTAGCACAGACGCGCCTTTACCGTAGGTAATTCCATCAAAATTAGTCATCGCATCATTGGTGGTAGCGACAGGTAATTCAATGGCATGCGTGTTGACCGATTTATCGGTGCTATAAGCCCACTGCTTAAAGCCGGTGTAGAAATCATCCCACACGTTGTCGAAATCTGAGCCCTTTTCTAGTGCTAACACTGCCATAAAGCTGGCAAAACTTTCATTAAGCCACAATCCATTCCACCAGTCCATGGTCACCAGATCGCCAAACCACTGATGGGCCATTTCATGGGCAATGGTATCGGCCAGGCCTAAACGTTGCGACTCTGTTTTTTCACCACGGCTAATAAAGCTTTCGGTGAAGGTTACCGCCGCGACATTTTCCATCGCGCCGGAATTAAAATCAGGCACCACTATCTGATCGTATTTTCCAAACGGATAGGCTAGATCGAAATATTGATTAAAGAAGGCAAAGCTTTGCTTGGTTGGCACAAACCATTCTTTGGTATCGACATACTTCGCCATACTTTGACGCGCAAACAAGCGCAGTGGAATATCGCTATCTTTACCATGGAAAGTATCTTCCCACATCGCGTATTTACCGGCATGTAACGCGAAAACATACGAAGACATTTTTGCTGATACGGGGAAGTCCCAATGCTTGATGCCATCTTGTTCATTAATCGACGTTTCGCGCGTGGTAGAGATAACCTGCCAATGAGCAGGCGCATCGACTGCCACCTTAAAGGTTGCTTTTAGATTAGGCTGATCAAAGTGTGGGAACATCTGATTGGCGGCATAAGGTTCAAAGTCTGAGTAAAGATAGACATCGCCGTTCTCGGGATCTTTAAAACGGTGAAAACCAGAGCCATCAGTTTCATAGGCACGGGTGAACGATATCTCTAGACTATTTTTGCCACGGGGAATAAGCGCAGCATCAAGCGTTATAAACCACTTTTTATACTCAAAGGGTACGGTCTTGCCGTTAAGCTTAACGTGGTTGATGGTGCCGCTTTCAAAATCAATGGTCAGCGGTGATACATTGCCCTTGGCCATCTCAAAGTCGATCACCGACACACCATGATAACTATCGCTGGTATGCTCAATGTCAAAAGATAGCGTATAGGCCACATCACTCACCTGCGCCTTTCTCATCGCGGCATAGACTTGTGATAGTGAATCGTTGTGAACGCGCAGAACCGGCGAAGTATCATTGAGGCTAGAGGGGCCAGTGGATTGGCAGCCTGTTAAGGCGAGCGAGCCAATGCCCATCGCAGCGATTAACGCTACTTTTGTTACATTGAGTTTCATAGTATTCTCAGATAGTTAATAGTTACTGATGCGTTATAGCACAACAAAACTAAATGAGTATTATTATTGAACACATATGTCTAAGATAGGCGTAACTATTTTTTTACAATCAATCAATTGGAACCCTAGCATGTCAAAAACATTCCCCGTTGCCTTAGCCGTAATATTCTCATTTTTCTTTATTGTGCTTGCTATTGAACCAGTGTCGCGCGAAGTATGGATTGCCGAGGTTATTCCGGTGGTTATTATCTTCACATTATTTGTAGTGACCTTTAAAAAATTCCAATTTAGTAACCTTGCTTATGCCATGGTCGCCTTTTGGTTGTTTTGGCATACCATCGGTGGTCATTACACCTTCGCCAATGTGCCGTTTGGTTTCATTACCGATTTATTAGGCTCTGAGCGTAATCATTTTGATCGCATCGGCCATTTCTCCGTTGGTTTCTATGCATATGCGATGATGGAATGGTTACTGCGCCAGAAACACTGTGGCTATAAGTTGGCGGCATTTTTCAGCGTCTTCTTCATTATGAGCGTCGCGGCGGGTTATGAGATCATCGAATGGTGGTATGCCGCTGCCGAAGGTGGCGAAGCAGGGATCGAATTTTTAGGCTCACAGGGTGATATTTGGGACGCACAAAAAGACATGCTAAGCGATACGCTCGGCGCGCTATTTTCTGTAGTGCTATATTACTTTGTCAGACCCGATCGCGCGGGCAAATAACAGTTAGTTAAGACAAAGAAAAAGGCCCCATTTATTTTTACATAAACGGGGCCTTTTTTATTATCTTACTTTATAACCTAAAAGCGATCATTAACTCACTAGCGATAGACTAAACTCGTTTAACAGGTACTGCTTGAGCCGTGTATTTAGTGGTCATATTTTCTGTAGGAGGAGTAAATCTAGTGAGATCAATACCTTCTACTGCTGACTTATATTCTTCGAGTGAAGGAAAACGGCCAAGTATCGTTGAAAGTACAACCAACGGTGTCGAGCCAAGCAGTGATTCACCTTTCTTTTCAGTAGTATCAGCTACAACACGGCCTTGGAATAAACGTGTTGAGGTTGCTATAACCGTATCACCTGGTTCAGCTTTTTCTTGGTTACCCATACATAAATTACAGCCCGGGCGTTCAAGATACATGATGTTGTCGTATTTAGTACGTGCAGCGCCTTTTGGTTCAGCATCGTCAAATTCGAAACCTGAGTACTTTTGTAAAATATCCCAGTCACCTTCTGCTTTAAGCTCATCAACAATATTATAGGTTGGTGGGGCAATAACAAGCGGCGCTTTAAATGAGATGCTACCGCTTTTCTTTTCAATATTACGGAACATTTGCGCGATGATTTGCATGTCACCTTTGTGAACCATACAAGAACCGACAAAACCTAGGTCTACAGATTTGCCATCGTAGTATGAAACAGGACGAATAACATCATGCGTGTAACGCTTAGATACGTCATCGTTGTTTACGTCTGGATCGGCAATCATTGGCTCAACAATAGCATCTAAATCGATTAGCACTTCTGCGTAGTAATCAGCATTTTCATCGGGTGCTAGCGCTGGTTGCTCGCCTGATTTAACTTCTTCAATACGTTTGTCAGCTAAAGCGATTAGGCCCTTAAGTGTACCCGCTTCGTTTTCCATACCCTTGTTGATCATAATTTGGATACGGCTCTTAGCCACTTCAATTGATTTAACTAAGGTGTCATCGTTTGAAATACAGATTGAAGCTTTTGCCTTCATTTCTGCAGACCAATCGGTGAACGTAAATGCTTGGTCAGCTAATAGCGTACCAATATGTACTTCGATGATACGACCTTGGAAAACGTTCTCACCGCCAAACTGCTTAAGCATTTGTGCTTGAGTCGCGTGTACTACATCACGGAAATCCATGTGGCCTTTCATGTTACCTTTAAAAGTAACTTTTACAGACTCAGGGATTGGCATTGCTGACTCACCTGTCGCAAGTGCGATTGCAACCGTACCTGAATCGGCACCAAATGCTACGCCTTTAGACATACGAGTATGTGAGTCACCACCAATGATGATTGCGCGATCATCAATGGTAATATCATTCAATACTTTATGAATAACGTCAGTCATTGCATGATAAACACCTTTTGGATCACGTGCAGTGATAAGGCCAAATCCGTTCATAAAGCTCATTAGCTTAGGAATGTTCGCTTTTGCTTTGCTGTCCCATACCGATGCCGTGTGACAACCTGATTGATATGCACCGTCAACAAGTGGAGAGATAGTAGAAGCTGCCATTGCTTCTAATTCCTGACATGTCATTGGGCCTGTCGTATCTTGTGAACCAACGATGTTTACTTTAACACGAACGTTAGAGCCTGCGTGTAGAGGTGTGGCTGATGCAACACCAACCGCATTACGATTAAAAATCTTCTCAACAGCTGTTAAGCCTTGACCTTCATGAGAGATTTCCGTTGAAGCTGCGTAAACAACTGGTACTTGAATACCTAAGGTTTCTGCGGCAAACGTTTGTAGTTTCTTACCAAATACTACCGCGTAAGAACCACCTGCTTTCATAAACTCTTGTTTTTGCGCTGTAAATGCAGAAGACACGTCAACTAGTTCTTTATCACCGTTGTATAGCTTCTTCGCGTTAGTGTCGATAGTTAATACCGTACCGGTTGCAACAGAATACGCTTCTTCTAACACAGTGTCGCCATTTTCATCGGTGACTTTATTACCGTCTGCGTCGACTTTGTTGATCCAGTTTTTAAGGTCAAGACCAATACCGCCAGTTACATCAACGGTTGTTAAGAAGATTGGCGCGATACCATTAGTACCAGCAACGACTGGTGCGATGTTAATAAATGGTACGTAAGGGCTCGCTTTCTTACCCGCCCAAAGTGCCACGTTATTAACACCAGACATACGAGAAGAACCAACACCCATAGTGCCTTTTTCAGCAATAAGCATCACTTTTGCGTTAGGGTGCTTAACTTGTAGTGCTTGGATCTCTTGTTGCGCTTGTGGGGTGATCATACATTGGCCGTGTAATTGGCGATCCGCACGAGAGTGCGCTTGATGACCAGGAGATAATAAGTCAGTTGAGATATCACCTTCACCAGCGATATAAGTCACTAATTCGATTTTCTGGTCGATAGCAGGAAGCTTGGTAAAGAACTCAGCTTGAGCGTAGCTTTCTAACAGATCTTTAGCAACGGCGTTGCCAGCTTTTAAAGCCGCTTCAAGGCGCGCTGTATCTGCATCGTATAAGAATACTTGTGTTTTTAGTACGTCGCTAGCCGGTGCTGAAACTGATGCATCATCACTAAGGGCTAAATCGAGTAGCACTTCAATCGAAGGGCCACCTTTCATGTGAGATAATAACTCGAAAGCAAACTCAGCTGAAATTTCAGCCAGTGTGAACCCACCTAAAATGATATCTTTTAAAAATGCTGCTTTAACACCAGCGGCACTTGTTGTACCCGGCAGCGTGTTGTAGATGAAGAAATTTAATGACTCAGCGCGATGCTCATTTGCTTGATCTTTAATGTTAGTGATAATTTCAACTAGTAATTCAGCACTATCAATTGGCTTCGGTGCTAAACCTAGGTCATTTTTACGGCTTTGGATTTCAGCGATATATTCTAAATACAGACTCATTATATACTCTCTCATGCTATATAACGCTAATGATTACGGTCATTAGCTGGGAAAAAATTTTGCCTATTTTACCTGATTTTTTATGTACTATAAATCCTTTGATTAAATAACCATTATTCAGGACGGTTATACCTTATAGAAATATCAGTTATATCAGAGGTGGGTATAGTAAACACAGAAAAATACTCATTAATTTGATTGTAAGTATAAGTGATTTGTCGAAGTTATATGAGAATAAAGTAACGATTTACTCTCATTAATTAGTCGTACACCTAGCTGACAACCAAATGTAAGCTATCGATATAAGCGTTACGAAATGCAGGGAAAATGTGATGCTTATTGATTCCGGTCAATTAACCTACTTACCAAAGTAAGGTAATGTAGAATATTTAACCAACTCAATTCACAGCAGCCTAAGAAGGAGCCATTAAACTAGACAAAGAACCAGTCATCGAATACTTAGAGTCTAACATCGTTATGCTTAAGTGGATGAGCATCGAAGGTTACGGCGACCCACGTACTATCGAAACAAGAAGTGGCGACCTGGAAAAAGTCATTAGCGTGATTAGTCACGAGCTCAATAACTCTATCGCCCCGATTAGTTCGATGTGTCATAGCGGTGGTTTGTTAGCCGACAAACTTGATGAGCCACGCCTTAATCAGGTGTTCAATTCCATCAGTGGCCGCGTCAATCATCTTAACGAATTTATTAAAGGCTACGCCAGCCTCACTAAAATAAAATTACCTCAACAGTCAGTTATTGTGTGGCCCACGCTTATTGAACAGCTACAAAGTCTCTATCCATTTAAGCTATGTTCCCAGCTCCCTAATTCACCAGTTAAAGCGAATGTTGCCCAGCTCGAACAAGTGTTAATCAATGCCTTGAAAAATGCGCATGAAGCGGATCAAAACGGCGAGATAACCTTAGCCATAAGTGAGCAGCAACAGTATGTTGAAATTGAGGTTACCGATAACGGTCCCGGTATGTCACAAGAGGTCATTCAAAACGCCCTACTCCCATTTTATTCGACTAAACACTCTGGCAAGGGGTTAGGCCTGGCGCTGTGTCGAGAAATAATTGAAGCCCATCAAGGCAAACTGATCTTTAGTAACCGAGATAACGGCGGACTATCCGTTTGTTTAGTACTTCCTTGTTAGCATTCGGGGATTAAAGTCTTTATACTGCGCCCTTTTAAAAGCCAGTAAAATGTAAAATGCGCCTGTTAAGATCAACAACTCACTGTGACGTTCAACCCAATGGCCGTTCGTTTCACCGTCAAGCGGCGCGCGCTATCGTGCTCGATGGCGAAAACATTCTGATGCTTTACACCGAGCGCTATCACGATTACACGCTACCAGGTGGCGGCGTCGATGAGGGCGAAAACCTAGTCGATGGACTTATCCGTGAGTTGATTGAAGAAACTGGCGCCGCTGATATCGGCAACATTAAAGCGTTCGGCCGCTACGAGGAATATCGTCCGTGGTACAAAAACGATTTTGATATTATGCACATGGAATCATTTTGCTATACCTGTGATATTCACAGCGAGCTGGGCGAAACTAGACTAGAAGATTACGAAGTGAGTAATGGCATGCGCCCTGTCTGGATCAACATCCATGACGCTATTAGCCATAACGAGCACACGATGGCCAACAGTAATAAAAAAGGCTTCTCCATTGAACGAGAAACCTTCTTGCTTAAGCTGATCGTCAAAGAGTTAATACCCCAGATCGACGTTAACAGTATTTAATAATCTTTGTTTCGCCTTCATTAATAAGTAATTCTCTGCAATCTGCCCACACGCCGTATCGACACTGGTTACCGCCGAAATATGCGGCGTGAGTAAAATATTGTCCTGTTGCCACAACGGGTGCGCTTCAGGCAACGGTTCAGTGGCGAATACATCGAGCGCCGCACCGGCCAAATGTTCTGTGGCGAGGGCATTTAATAAGTCAGCCTCATTAAGATGTTCACCACGGGCGACATTAATTAGTACAGCACCTTGCGGCAGCGCCTCAAATAATTGCTGATTTAAGATGCCACGAGTGTCGCTAGTTAAGGGCAACAGACAAACCAAATAATCAAGTTCGCTGAGCATGGCTGGTAGTTGTGTTTGGCCGTGGTAACAATTAATACCGTTAATCGTTTTCGCGCTTCGGCTCCAGCCACTGACCTCAAAACCATAACTTGCTAGGTTCTTGCCAACCGTTGCGCCCAGTTGCCCTAACCCTAGAATACCGACTTTGTTGCCGGATTTAGCACGGCACGGCTTCCACGTTTGACTGGGTTTGTTGAGAAAATATTGATTGAAACGCAGTTTAAAATGACCGATGGCATGATGAACATACTCACTCATGCTAATCGCTAAATTGGGATCGACAATCCGCGCAATCGGCACATTAGGTAATGATGGCTGCGTTAATAGAGAATCCACGCCCGCGCCATATGAGGAAACAGCCTTTAAGTTCGGTAACTTTTTCCATAGGTCAAGCGGTGGGTTCCACGCTAACACAAACTCGACGCTATCAAAGTTAGCGTCTTGGTCTAACTCTATGATTGATTCATTCGGCAGCAACGCCGTTAATTTGTCGAGTAACTTACTGTTGTTACGACCCGTTACCGCTACTAATAAACTCATCTCTTTTCCATCTTATTTTAATTCCAATCGATTGTAACAACTTAATCCTTTCAACGCTGTATATTGATTGGTATGGTAGGCTAATATCAACTAAGGGAATTACAATATGAACTTTGAAAACCTACTAAACAATTTCGATATGGGCGTGTGTGTCGATCAGCTGCAACGTGAATCATTGGTCGATCTTGTTTTATTATTTATCGAAATGGACGGCGTGGTTGAAGATAGTGAAATGGCCTACGCGTTTGATTGGGTAAGTTCTTTAAAGTGGGATAATGATATCTCACCGATTAATTACGTCAAACAAAATCTCGTCACTGCCCGTGCTGCTATTGAAGCAGGCACCGAGCAAGACTTTATTCTACATCGCAGCAAGCATCTTATCGACTCACCAGCTAGAACACTTGCTGTAGAGCTTGCCACCGGCGTTTCTCTTGCCGATGGTCATTTAGATGACAAAGAAGCGAGCGCTATCGAATTTTTGAAACAATGTGTTGGGTAAACTAACCACGACAATTGTTTTGTGGCTGTACGCAGCCACTCCCCTGCACATGCTTGACTTCTCGCAGGCTAAAGCGCTCTCTAAACTTGACAACCGACTGATATAACGCTCAATATTAATGCTATAGTGCTTTAAAAGAGTGTGCTTATGTTACTGCTTGCAATCTATCTATTTATCGCTTTATTTTTTTCGTTTATCTGCTCCATTGCCGAGTCGGTACTGCTTAGCGTCAGTCCCGTGGACATTGCCTTGCTCGAAAAAGAGCAAAACCCTGCGGCTAGCATTCTCAATCAGTTAAAAACAGATCTCGATAAACCACTCGCTGCAATACTCACATTAAACACCGTTGCACATACCGTAGGCGCTGCTGGCGTTGGCGCTCAAGCAACCGTTGTTTTTGGTGAAGCTTCGTTAGGGCTCATGTCAGCGATACTCACCATACTGATCTTGTTCATCTCTGAAATTATTCCCAAGACTTTAGGTGCTGCCCACGCTCGATCATTAGCACCCATCACAGCCTATACACTCAAATATATGATTGTGGTGTTATTGCCGATCATCAAGATCTGTGAATTGGTGACACGTCGTTTAGTCAATGCCCAACCAAACTCAGGGTTTAGCCGTGATGAGTTCTCGATGATGGCAAAGCTTGGTGAAAGACACGGGGCAATAGATAGTCATGAAGCACAAATCTTACAAAACTTACTCATGTTACAAGATATAAAAGTCAATCATGCAATGACCCCGAGTACCGTCATATTTAGTGACTGCGTCCATGCTAGCGTTGAGGCTTTTTTCCACAAACATAAGAAGGTGCGCTTCTCTAGGATCCCCGTCTACGACAGTAGCACTCAGGACATCACAGGCTTCGTATTACGCTCGGATATATTATTGGCTCAGGCCCGTGGTAACACCCAAGCCCCTCTGAAAAATTATCAGCGCACCATGCCGACTCTGTTAGAGATGATGACATTGTCCCATGCCATGAAGGAGTTGTTGACTGGGCAACATCACATGGCACTGATCGTTAATGAATACGGAACAGTACGCGGTATATTAACCCTTGAAGATATCCTTGAAACACTCATTGGCAGTGAGATTATTGACGAAGGTGATAAAAACATTGATATGCAAAAGCTCGCCAAGCGATTGTGGCGTCATAAAGCCAGAAAGCTTGGCGTAGACGCTGATAATTTACCTGATCAATGACAACATCGTTTATAGTGGCGGGAAGTTCCCGCCTGCCATTACCCGCGCGCTAGATAGTCCCCAACGCCAATCCATTTATAGGTAGTGAGTTCTTTGAGTCCCATTGGGCCGCGAGCATGCAACTTTTGCGTGCTTACAGCTACTTCAGCACCAAGACCAAACTGACTACCATCGGTAAAACGGGTACTGGCGTTAACATAGACCGCCGCCGAATTGACCTGATCAACAAACTGAGTTGCGGCGCGTTGTGAATCCGTTAAGATACCGTCTGAGTGCTGACTCGAATGTTGACGAATATGGCTGATCGCGCCATCTGTATCGCGAACCACCGCTATCGATAAGGTCAGTGACAACCATTCTGTATCAAAGTCACCTTCTATCGCCCGTTCACAACGAACATCACAATCTTTTAAAATGGCTAATGCCTGTTCATCTGCTTTAAATAGAACATCATGAGTGGCCAGTTTCTGCGCCAACGCAGGAATAAAACTCGCGGCAACATCTTGCGCCACCAATACCGTATCGAGTGCATTACACACCGAGGTGCGCTGAGTCTTGGCATTTTCAACAATGGTCACCGACTTATCAATATCGGCGCTCGACTCGACAAATAAGTGACAGATGCCGATACCACCAGTGATCACAGGAATCGTACTTTGATCGATACATAAACGATGCAATCCTGCGCCACCGCGGGGAATAATCATATCGACGTATTGATCAAGCTTGAGTAGTTCAGTCACCAGCGCGCGATCGGTATTTTCGATGTATTGAATAGCGTGGGTTGGAAGACCCGCCACCAGCAATGCTTGTTGAATGACTTTAAGCAACTCAAGGTTTGAGTTAATTGTTTCCTTGCCACCACGTAGAATCGCCGCATTACCGGTTTTCAACGCGAGTGCTGCAATATCGATGGTCACATTAGGGCGCGCTTCATAAATAACTCCCATCACGCCAATTGGCACGCGGCGCTTAGTGAGGCGCAAACCGCTTTCCAAGACCTTGGATTCTGTTTCTTCACCGACTGGATCGTCAAGTTGACATAAGCGATCGACGTCATCCGCCATCGCGTTAAGGCGCTCATGATTAAGCAATAAACGGTCAATCAATGACTCATCGAGCCCCGCTTGCTGCGCCGCGATAATATCGATAGCGTTGGCGGCTAGAACGCCGCTTTGCTGCTCGCGTAACCCCTTGGCAATTAAGCCTAATAGTTCATTTTTTTGTGCGGTAGATGCTTGCGCTAGCGTGTAACTTGCTTGCTGTGCTTGCTGGCCAATCTTAATCATATCAGTCATAGTAAATTCTCTGGTGCTTAGCGCACCACTAAATTGTTACGGTGAACCACGACCTTGCCGTGATCATATCCTAGCCTACCCTCGATTTGGTCTGAGTGTAGCCCTTTAATTTTTTCTAAATCACTGGCGTTATAACGCACTAAGCCACGAGCGATTTCCGCCCCCTGGAGATTGTTTAGTACCACCATGTCGCCGCGATTAAATTCGCCACTGATAACACTGATACCTTTAGCGAGCAAACTGCTGCCTTTGGATAACAGCGCATTAACCGCGCCATCATCGAGGGTTATTTGCCCCTGGGGGCCAGGACCCGCGAGTAACCAGCGTTTACGACTCTCCAACGGATTGTGCTGCGCGCTAAACTCGGTCCCAACTGACTGCCCCTGACTAACATTAATAATCACATTAGGCGCAATGCCTGCGGCAATCACCACCGCCGCGCCACTGCGCCTCGCGATTTCGGCCGCCTGAATCTTGGTTGCCATACCACCAGTGCCGAGACTAGTACCACTATCCCCCGCCATGGCTTTAAGTGCATCATCAATAACATCGACCTGACTAATGAGTTTCGCTTGTGGATTGGTGCGCGGGTTCGCGTCATAAAGCCCCGCCTGGTCGGTCAATAACATCAATAAGTCCGCATCTGCGAGCCCGACCATTAGCGCCGACAAATTATCGTTATCGCCGACCTTAATTTCAGTGGTAGCCACCGCATCATTCTCATTAATAACAGGGATAATTTTATGTTTAAGCAGCGTTTCTAGCATGTCGCGCGCATTGAGGTAGCGTTCGCGATCATCGAGATCAGCGCGTGTTAACAGCATCTGCCCGACATGCAGACCGTAGATATTAAATAGGTTCTCCCAAGTCTGAATCAGCTGACTCTGGCCAACGGCCGCCAACATCTGCTTAGTGGCCATGCTATCGGATAGTTGTGGGAAGCCAAGACGCTCACGTCCCGCCGCAATAGCACCAGAGGTACAGAGAATGATCTCACATCCTTTATTATGCAAGTAAGCCATCTGCCGCACCAGCTCAACCATGTGGGCACGATCGAGACTGTTACCACCAGAGGTCAGGACACTGGTTCCTAATTTCACTACAATTCTTTTATATTTAGTTGTCACAACCAGCCTATAGATGCAATTTACATGCGTTTTGCATTCGTCAGTTATTTATACCGCGAAACAGTGTTACACGGCAAGGTTCATCTACATTATTTATATCAACAAAACGGCGATAACACCATTGGCAATATCGCCAAGACGATTATGGTAATTATAAACGCTGGTAGCTAAGGCTAAAATCGTTCGGCATTATTGAGAATAACAATTTGTAGACTACAATATACCCTTACATTAGTCGCCCTAGTAATATCATTGGTAGTTAGGATCGGTCTATGAGCAAGCTTTGGTTTATTCTACTCGTCACCATATCAATATCTATGTCTTCACATGCTACACTATTGAAGATTAGCAGCCCTATACCCATCGAATATTTGCCACAGATGAAACCCATTGTCCGACTTAATGGGCTACTCAAAGAGTGTGGATATAACACGTCCTATGTTTCAGTGCCAAGATTACGTGGATTACATGATATCAACCAAGGGATATTAGATGGCGATTTTACGGTCACAAACGAAGTGCCACATCAATTAAAAAATATCATTGTCGTTAACAAGCCGATAGCGTTAGTCGAAATCTCGGCATTTTTTAATAAAGATACTGACGTTAAAATTAGTGACCCAAATAGCCTAAAACAGTACCGGGTTGGCTATATAAAAGGCTGGCGAAATGTTAGGGAAATAGCGCCATTTGGCATATTATCTGAAGGTGCGAGTAATCAAGTAAATCTATTTAAGATGCTATTGGCTGGTCGCTTTGATGTCATTATCCTTGAGCGAGGGTTTGGGGAATACGTCGCTGCATCTTTCAATTTACCCGGAAAACCCTTTATTGCCTCGAAGGTATTACGACAGCTGCCTGTATACCTCTTATTAAACAAAAAACATGCCGCCTTACGCGATAAACTAGAGGCCGCTGCAGCGTCTAGAGCCTTTTTAGTGCCTTAATTGCGCATAAGAACGAAATATGAAATTACATCAAGGGTAAATATATTTCAAACTCCTGCTGATGCCGAGCAACGTCGGGAAACATCGCTACGCGCTTTACAAAGAGCGGAAAATCTCGCAGCTCTTCATCACTATTGACTAACCAATCACGGTAAAGAAAATCAATGGCGCGAGCCATATCGTCCTCACTACCCGTTATTTTAATTCGGGCGCAGCGCCCAGCCGGAATAAGCTTGTTGGTCACGCCGACTGAATTTTGTGCCACCGGCTCAACAGTTGAACAAGCAATGCCGAAACGATATTGCTCGCTTGGCGTTTGTGCAGGATCATCATAAATAATATTATAGGTCGCGCTAAGCGGTGGTCGATGGCTCTTGGTCTGCCCTTGACGCCATTTGATAAAACAGCCGATGGTTTCTATCAATGTATGCGGCGATCCTACATGCGTTAATTGAGCGATAGTAGTAGCCTCGAAGTTGCAAAGTGTTACCTGTTCAATCGTTAATGTGGTCATACGTTGTTCCGTGTTAATAAGAGGGGTAAGTGCTGTCTGAGACCAATTAGCGCCACGGCGAAAGCTCAAGGGGCTCGGTGATTAGGCAGCTTGGCTCTGATCGTTATTGTCAAAATATATGCTATTAATCGAGAGGCGAGGTAGAAAATCCAATTGATAAGCGCTGCGCCGGAGACGCAATTTATTGATATATTCCTGTGCGCTAAGACCATACAACGCGCAAACACACGCTGAAAATTCTCACGGGTATATACCCAGTAAACCTTGCCCGCAGCGCCTCTAGTGAACTCGGAGTCCAGACCTTATACCAATTGCGATAATTAACTGATCTTTATTAGTGGCTAAAACAAATGATAAGGCTACCGCGTCCTGCTAACGCCCCATGCCCACGTCTCGGCTTTGACATCCTGCGTCACCCTACCTGCGCCATCCATGGCTTCGCTGTAGGCAATAGCGTTATTTATTTTCTATTTAGAGTGACTAAACACGACAATAAACGCCTCGCCTACACGGATGTAGGTGCTTATGTTCAGTCGGGAACTATGAACATGTATTCTCATCCGTTTTCTCTCACGAACAAAATGACCACTAATTTTAACGGAATTGGTATTAATGAAAAATGGTATTAAAATAGATAGTCAAACTTTAATCCAATGGTTCTTGGTCGACTGATAACGAATCGAGGTCGCCCAGGAGTCTCGGCTGCCAAAGAGCGATTGTCCGATAAATTTGCAATGTCATTGGTGAGGTTATCAATAAAGAGTGTGACACTATAATCGAGGTCCTCCAGACTCACTCTAACGTTAACTCGGTGGTAGCTGTCACGAATACGCGGGGCTGAGTTGACGACACTAATGCTCTGGCCAACATAATTTGCGTCCAACCTCACGGCTAACGCTTTATCGCTTATTACATTTTCGGTAATATATTGTGCATTAAATGATGCTGTCCACGCTGGTACTTGTTGCAACTCATCCCCTTTATTAACCGAAAACACAACATTACCCTCAGTATCGAGAGCCGTGACATTTTCGGTGAACTGCGCGTCGGTATAACCAACATTCAACCCTAGTGAAAGATCAGGGGTCGGTTGCATCACCAATTCCAATTCAATACCTTGACTACTAGCAGAACCAAAATTTTCGAAATATTGAAACCCACAGCCCAATTGAATTTTTTGTTGAATATTGTCAAAGTCAATATAGAAGGCCGTCGCATTCAAACGGGTAACGTTGTTAATATCTGTTTTTACGCCGGCTTCATAGCTGACTAATTCATCGGACTCATAGCCATTAGAGACGTCGATACTAGGACAGCCTAGCGTGGTTGGTACGGGACCATTGGCGCCACCGATTCGGAACCCTTCGGAGACCACACCGAACAAAAACACATCACGGCTCAATTGATATTCAATCGCCGCTTTAAAATTAAAACCATCTTCAGCCTGTTTCCCTGAAAACGTTGGCGCCGTTGACAACGACTTATCAGGCGACAACGGATAACCTGCGGCTAAGCCAGCTTGGGTATTTTGGAAAGATACTTCGGCATCAAAATAACGCGCACCAAACACTAACGATACGTCATCTGTCGCTGTGTATGTAAATTCGCTGTAAATCCCGAGCTCTTCAATTTCACTAGGCCGCTGAGAAGTAAATATTAAATCCCCAAATGGCCAAATATTTTCGACAGCGCCGAGGCCAAGTGTCGTAGCAAACAATGCGAAATTATCATTCAGCCCAGTCGCATAATTACGTGATTCGAAGTCTTCATTTTCATCAGTCTTTTGATAAAAAATGCCAGAAATGAACTCTAAGTCGCCCCCCAGATCAGAAGAAAAACGAAACTCTTGGGTAATTGATTGATAAGTTTGCGTTTGGTAAATTTGTGATGTTACTGGTGAGACAGGGATAACACCAAACAAGCCAAAGCCACCTTGTTCAGCTGGCAGCGCCTGTAAGAAATTGACAAAAGAAGCGGAATCTTCGTACTCAAATGTTTCGCGTTCAAAATAGGAACTAGCCGATGTCCAAGTGCCGTATGATCGTTCATAATTGATATTAAAGGCCAATAATGTCCACTCATCTTCGCCACCTTCGGGGCTATTAAAGTCTCGATTTTGAACAAAGTTATTAGGGGAAAGATCCGCCAAAGGGAAACCATCAAGCTCGGTTTTTTGATACATGACTTTACTATCAATAGTTATTTCGTCAGTGGCTTGGGAAAATAACGCAAATTGCAAGGCAAGGGTATTTTCATCATCAACATCTTCTACGATAAAATTTGGCTTACCACTAAGAGTCGCGGGTGCCGCTAAGTGATCCGAAATAGCACCCACCGCGCGATCAAAAACCCCAGCTTTTTTCTCTTTAAAAGCACTAAGCAATATAGCTGAATTATCGCTGATAGGGATATTAACACTGCCTGTGACAGTATGGTTTACACCCGCGGATTCTTTAGTGGATGACAGGCCGGCGGAAAAACGACCAAAAAAGAATCCAGGATCAGCTTTTTTTGTTATTTGTCTAATCGTACCTCCGAGAGAGCGCCCGCCATATAAGGTTCCGGTAGGTCCACGCAATACTTCTATTCGCTCTAACTCAAGAATTCGAGGGTCAATGGTCTCAGTAACCGGAGTATCATCTATATATACCCCTGTCGTGTTTAGCCCCTCAATACCTCTAATTGAGATACTTCTTCCCGACAATACGCCATTAGACGTTGCGCCAAAAGACAGGTTTGGAATACTCACAGCATAGTCAGCAAACTCAGTCATTCCTCTCGCATTTAAATCATCACCCGATATCGCAGAGATACTTGAAGGAATTGTTTGTACTGACTCAACTCGCTTAGTCGCAGTGACAAGTATTCTTTCGATGGTGGATGTTTGACTAGAGTCAGTATTTGCCCAAGCGTTTCCTCCCCCTAGCAAACTTAATATCACCGTCGCGGCAGGTGCAAGCCTAAATATTTTCTTATTGGTCAATTCCATTTGATACATTCCCTATTTATTGTGGCTTAATGAATCTGTACACCAAAAAAGGGTAGAATTACCCAGATAAAAAAGGTGTACAACAATGACAAGGTCAAGACCAACTTATTCAATCGAATTTAAGAATGATGCAGCATGTTTAGTGCTGGATAAAGGATACACGCTACCAGAAGCATGCAAAGCCGTTGGAGTTGGTGATACCGCTTTACGCCGCTGGGTTAGTCAGCTTCGTGTTGAACGAAATGGAATTACCCCTAAATCCAAGGCAATGACAGCTGATCAGAGAAAAATACAAGAGCTCGAAGCGAAAATAAAACAGATTGAATGGGAAAATGACATCATAAAAAAGGCTACCGCTCTCTTCATATCAGGCAGCATCAAACGATAGATTTGATCATCCAGTTATCAAGAGAGCATGGTCGCGTAAATAAACTTTGCGAGATATTCAATGTGCAGCGCAGCAGTTATTACTACCGGTTATCACATAAAGACCTGGTTGATGATGAACGTGAATCCTTAAAGGTATTAGCAGTAGAGATACATACCGATAGCCGTGGTGCCGCAGGCGCTAGAACGATTGCTGGTCAATTGTCGCAAGCTGGGCATAACGTTGGTCGTTACAAGGCAAAAAACTTAATGATTGAAGCTGAAATATCCAGTAAACAAGAGAGAAAACATAAATATAAGATCGCTAAAAAAGAATCTAAAATAGCGCCTAACTTACTAAAACGACAATTTAATGTTGAAACAAAAAACTCTTATTGGTGCGTGCCTCTTACTCTACTTTGGGCTGGAACGCAATGGATGTATCTTGCTGTTGTCATGGATTTATTTAAACGAAAAATAGTGGGATGGGCTTGCTCAGATAGTCCAGACACCAACCTGACTTGCGCAGCGTTGAGGATGGCTTATGAATCGCGTGGGCGGCCTAAAAACGTTATATTCCACTCAGACCAAGGCTGCCATTATACGAGCCTGCAGTTTCGTCAAACACTCTGGCGTTATGGGATCAAACAAAGCATGAGCCGACGCGGAAACTGCTGAGCGTCAATGCGCCGATGGAACGTTTTTTCAGAAGTTTTAAAACTGAGTGGATGCCGAAACAATGTTATTCATCTATCAAAGAGGCAGAAAAAGATACGCTAGATTATATTATCACTCACTATAATTCTAGGCGCGGGCATAGCTATAATAATTATCTTTCCCCAAATGAAGCTGAGAAAAGAGCCTAAGTTCCTATAACTGTGTACAGATTTACTTGACCACTTCAATTGTTGCTGAACTCATTCTAAAAATAAGCTACTATTTTAACTTAGTAAATGGGGGCATCCCCCATACATGAAGCGGCCTCAATCAACTGGTTTTATTATGCGCCGGCGTTTTCGCATAAATCATGGTTAAATGATTCTCCACAGTTTTAGAGCTAATAACCAAGGTGCCTGATATTTGAAGGTTAATAGTGTAGCCATACTTAACCAGCTTGGCTATCTCAATCTGCAGATCTGTTAATTGTGAGCTTGCGGCAGCATCGTTCAACTTATCATTTCTAAACTGATTTAATCATTGCAACTTAACAACCTCCATTTAAAGACGGGGGGTTACACCTATTATTTCGGAAATAATAAAAGCGTGGGGCGAGGATAAATTAGCCACCGGAGATATTGAATAAAACAGCAGCTGAGGCAAAGCGGTTAAAAATATTTTATCAAGCATTATGACGGGGTAGCCCATTCTTTCCGCACCCGAGGGTCGAAAATTGATAACAAAATTGAAGCGATGCTACAAAATAGTGGTGAGAGATATAAATACGCCATGTTCAAGAAGTTCTAACTCGGCGCGAATATCGATGATGTGATTGCAACGGCCATTGAGGCTGGCATTAATCTCTTTGATTATTTCGCCACGCAGCAACGAGAGACGGTCAAAGCCAATCCAGAAAACTACCTGCCTTGAAATGACCTCGATAATAGTTCATCGGAAATAGTGAAGAAAATACAAGACTTGGGCTAACCGCCTAGGCCTAGCGGTGCCTTCACTATTAAATAACATGCCTATGCACGGCTCAGGTTGTCGTCAACGTGAGAATAATAATGAGGTAAGTAGGTAAAAGTAAGCCAACTGCTACTGGGAGCGAAGGCAGAACCCTTATATCTTTGATATAAGGAAGTCCGCCATAGCAGTGATGCTAGTCCAAGCCTCGAACGAAGTCAGTACCCTTATATTCCATATAAGGAAGACCGGCGTAGTTGTGATGGATTTTCGACGAGTTGAGCGTCTTTAATCTGCTTACCTGAAGCAACTACATAGACATGTTAAATAATTAATTGCACAACCTCTTGTTAGGCGGTCGCAAGCTCACTGTACATATGCGATGTAGCACTTATTTAGCTTCTGGGCAGTGGCGTTTTAGGAAATCAATTACGCTCTTATTGAACAAATCAGGAAATTCATACAACATTAAATGATGGCCAAACACCTTAATCTCGGCAGACGGTTGATTTTTCTCTATCCAAGCCATTGCTTCTTTTTCCCAGCTTTTCCGAATAATATTGAGCACAGGCATTTTCTGTGAGATTGAGCGAGCTGTTTGTTCGAAGTTTAATGTTGATGCGGTTCTTAATAACCCGACAGCGCTTGACGTTGATAACGATGACGCTTTAGCAGTAAAAAAGTCTAAGAGCGCCTCAGAGGGTGCGACTTCAAAACCGTCCTTCATATATTCCTTAAAGAAAGGCAAGTATTGCTCCTGTACAACGGCAAGCAAACCGGCGATTTCTTGTGAACTCCCCTCCCCCCAATCGCCGTCATGGTGTTTGATAATAAGTGGCGACTCATCAACGGCAATCAAGGCCTTAACTTTCGAGTCGCCAAATTCTCTTAAATAAGAATAGGCGGTATAGACCCCGAGTGACCACCCCATCAGCACACACTTTATAATACCAAGCGCCTCAATAAGTTCATGCAAATCCTTGCCATGTTGTATGTAATTATTGCCTTGTGGTGTGATCATACTGTCGCCATGGCTTCGTGGATCATACGCTATCACTTGATATGATGTTGATAGCGCCTCAATGTTGTTGTCAAATATGTTGAGGGGATAACCCCATCCAGGAATGCAAATTAATGGCACCCCTTGCCCTTGACGCTTGAAATTCACTCTTAACCCAGATTTTAGCGTAATTTGTTCAGTCATAATGTATCCTAATTTATCATTGGTTAGCCTCTAGAGTTTTCACTAAAACCTGTAATCAAGCTTGACCCCCATCGTTCTAGGCCTGCTAATGACAAACCGAGGCCTGCCCGGTGTTTCTGCCGCTAGCGAACGATTATCCGATAAGTTCGCGATATCATTGGTTAGGTTATCAACAAAGAGAGTGATGCTATAATCCTCGTTCTCTAAACTCACCCTAAAGTTTACGCGCTGATAGCTCTCGCGCACACGTGGCGCAGAATTTACGACACTGACACTTTCGCCAACATAATTCGCATCGAGCCTAAATGCCAAATCATTATGTTTAATAGCCCCTTCAACAATATACTGTGCATTTAATGCAACGGTCCATTGAGGTACCTGTTGTAATTTGTCACCTTCATTAACTGAAAACACCGCATTTCCCTCAGTATCATTTGCAGTAACGCTTTCGGTGAATTGCGCATCGGTATAACCGACATTCAGCCCCAGAGAAAAATCAGGCGTCGGTTGCAACAGCAACTCCATTTCGACACCCTGGCTTCGCGCGGTACCAAAGTTTTCGAAGTATTGAAAACCACAGCCTAATTGTATTTTTTGTTGAATATTGTCAAAATCGATGTAAAACGCCGTCGCATTCAAACGTGTGTAGTTATTTATATCCGCTTTAAAACCCGCTTCATAACTCACTAACTCGTCAGATTCATAACCATTTGAAACGTTCACGCTAGGACAGCCAAGCGAGGTTGGCACAGGCCCATTTGCCCCCCCAATCCTAAAGCCCTCTGCCACCACGCCAAATAAAAACAAATCGCGATTTACTTGATATTCAATTGCGGCTTTAAAATTAAAACCATCATCAGACTGCTCTCCCGAAAATGTTGGCGCTGTTGATAATGACTGCTGTGGCGACAAGGGAAAACCAGCGGCTAATCCCGCTTGAGTATTTTGAAAAGACACTTTGGCGTCAAAATAACGAGCGCCCAAGACGAATGAAACATCGGGTGCGACCTGGTAGGTAAATTCGCCGTAAACACCAAGTTCCTCAATCTGGCTAGGACGTTGAGCGGTAAAAATAAGATCGCCAAACGGCCAGATCTCTTCGACGGGGCCTAAGCCTAGTGTTTGTGCGAACAGAGCAAAATTATCGTTAAGCCCGGTGGCATAATTACGTGGTTCGAAGCTTTCGTTGTCATCAGTTTCCTGGTAGAACACACCTGCAACCAGTTCAAGAACACCACCAAAATCAGAGGCAAAGCGAAACTCTTGAGTAAGGGAGTCATAGGTAAGCTCTTGATAAATTTGCGATGTAACCGGAGATACAGGAATAACACCAAATAAGCCAAATCCGCCATGCTCACTGGGGAGCGCTTGTAAAAAGTTAATAAATGAAGCCGAGTCTTCGTATTCAAATGTCTCGCGTTCGAAGTAAGAGCTAGCCGATGTCCACGTTCCATACGATTGTTCATAATTAATATTAAAGGCAAATAAGGCCCATTCGTCACGCCCACCTTCAGGACTATTAAAATCACGATTTTGATCAAAGTTCTCTGGCTCGATGTCTGCTAAAGGGAAGCCATCAAGCTTGGTTTTTTGATACATTATTTTACTATCGATGGTTATTTCATCCGTTGCATGTGACAACAACGCGAGCTGTAATGCCGTCGTTTTTTCATCATCAACATCTTCGACAATCAGCGTCGGCTCACCACTAATTGTCGCGGGTGCTGATAAATGATCGGCAATGGTTCCAATGACACGATCAAAAACCCCGGCTTTCTTCTCATTGAAGACTGAAAACAATATCGCAGAATCCTCGCCAATTGGGATATTTAGACTGCCTGTGACGATATGATTGACGCCCGCCGACTCCTTGGTCGATGACAGTCCCACTGAAAATCGTCCAAAGAATTCGCGTGGATCGGCTTTTTTAGTGATCTGCCTAATTGTTCCACCAAGAGAGCGGCCACCATACAGCGTGCCAGTAGGACCACGTAGCACTTCAATGCGTTCGAGGTTGAGTATTCGAGGATCAATACTTTCGGTGATCGGCGTGTCGTCAATGTACACGCCTGTGGTATTCAACCCTTGAATGCCCCGAATTGATATGCTTCGTCCTGACAACACACCATCAGACGTCGCGCCAAACGATAAATTGGGAATACTCACGGCGAAATCGGCAAACTCAGTCATTCCACGCGCCGCTAAATCATCTCCTGAGATAGCAGAAATACTTGAAGGAATGGTTTGTACTGACTCAGTTCTTTTGGTTGCGGTCACCGATATAGTTTCAATTTTTGACTCACTATCCTCCTGTTGATTTGCCCAGGCAGCGCCTCCACTCGTTAGAAAAACAAAAACGAAGGTAGCTATTGGCGTAACTCGCAGCCCTTTACAGCCTTTTGACTGATTTATATTTTTCATGAGACCTGCCTATTTTTAATGAAGGTACATTAAAAATAGGCAAAAATTGAAATGAAGTAAATGGGGGTTATCCCCTACACATGTAGCTGTCTCATTAGGCTTGTTTTGTTGTGAGTGGCGGTCTTTGCATAAATACTCGTTAAGTGATTTTCTACCGTTTTGGCGCTAATACCCAGTTTAGAAGATATTTGAGGATTGGTGTAACCATACTGTACAAGTTTGACGATCTCCATCTGACGCTCGGTTAACTGGAAATATTCCATGCGACTGGGGTTAACGAGTACGATAGTTTTATTTAAAAATAAAATGATCAGGTGGGTCTCTCCACGCGCCGTTTTTATCGCTTCCACTCGAATATGCTCAGCCTGCACTAAATTATCAAATTCACCACACAGGCGTGGCGCGCTAACAAGTTGGCTGTGTAATTTGTTTTTTAGCAGCGTTACTACCTCAGGTGCAACAAGTTGTTCGCAGGGTGCGCCGATGTATGTGTCAACGTTATGTTGCTGCAGCGTTCGACTCTTTCCATCACAGTCGATACATATCAAGTGCTGATTAAATAATAGATACCCATCGATATTAGAGTGTTTAAGAATCGTTGTATTTAATAGCGCTTTCTTTTTAAACTCACGCTCTTTTCGTCTAAACATCACCGCATTACTTAAATAGGGCGCAATTATTTGCGCCTTAAGATGGTCAACATTGGTATAAGGATGCTTGGTTTTACTGCGATGAAGGCCAATTAAACCAACGGGATACTGTCCATTGGCCAAGGTGAATATTAGGCTTTGATGGACCCCTGTTTTAACTAAAAACTCATTGTAGTATTTAGAATTAACATAGTCATGTTGATTCTCGATCACTTGATTGGTAGATATTGATGCTTGTGGATTTAACTCAATGGCTCTGAGGAGCTGTTGGTAACAAGGGTCTATTTTATGATAATGAGCTAAATACTCTCTGCCATGCTGCTCATCAATACCGTATGATGAGCAGGATACCAATACAGAGTTACCTAACTGGTGTTCAAACTCCATAAATACCGCCGACTCAGAGTGAAACAACGTGACGAGCTCTTGCGTCATTATCGCACTAAATTGCTCTTCACCAACACACTCACGAGATATATTGCCAATACGGATCAGGTTATCAAGTTCTTTGTTGGAGATCATTTAATACGGACCCTGCGTTAATAATCAACTAATATAAATATAGCAGATGAATCAACGGACTCTACTGGTCATATCAACTTATATTTCTACTCTTTCGCGTTAAAACGTGACGCTAAAATCAACGGAAGGACGCATACCAAGATAATCATCTTCTTCAGTGAGCATTAAATCAGTGGTTGAGTGGACGTTTTGATAATCCAAATCGATGTTGCTGACGTTTTTAACCGCCAATACGTCCATCACCTCAAACACCAGCTTCGCGTCGAGTCAACAGAAGTCATTGGTAATAGTATTTCTTACAAATTTAGTACAATTTAATTGTGCCGCTAGTCATCGATGTTTGGTAAAGTCCTTGTAACGTTATAGTAATAGGGACGATGCAGCTTCATGCGTAGACTGATCACCGCACTATTTTTTGTATTATTCGCTGCCAACACCCTCTCGCAAGAGGCTGAAAAACAAGCGCCAGCCGACGATGGTTTCCAATGGGAAGTCATGCTCGAATTGGCCCTGGTCTATAATCCGACCGCGCTCAAAGTCGCCGAGCTTGATGACTTCTGGAATTTTATTGGCGGCGGTGCTTATGTCGACTTATCTTACAAGGGCTTTTTCTTTCAAACAAATCGCTTTCGCGCGAATGCCTTTTCTGGTGAACTCGGTTATCAATTAATCGAGCAAGATAACTGGGGAGTAGACTTAATAGCTAAGGTTTATCTGTTTGGTTTCGACCCTGAATCTATCGAACGCTATAACGATACGAAAACGCCCGGGTTTGAATTATTAGAAGAACGCAACCCAGGCGTAGGTCTCGCCCTGCGTTATTCATATTTTAATGATGACGATATTTTTACCGCCGATTTAGCGACATTAAATCCTGCGCTAGGTGGCAACAGTTGGGTCGTCGACTTGTACTATAGCCACCTTTCTGTCTATAAAAATTGGGACATATACACTGGCGCAGGGCTAACGTACTACTCGCAGGATGTCGTCAATTATTATGCCGGCGTCACTGCTGATGAGTCGTCAAAAAACTTTGCACCGTATCAAGCGGGTGACGGGTTTAAGGCTGAAGCTCAAATATTTGGACTCTATCCGCTATCGCGAAACTGGACGTTAAGTGTCGGGGTGACCCAAAGTTATTTATCATCGAGCTTTAGCGACAGCTCCATTGGGCTACGCCAAGACTTAACACAGTTAAAGTTAGGCGCTCGCTATGTTTTTTAGCCGCTTAATGATACTCGGCATCGCCTTGTTAGTTAGTTCATTGAGCAACGCGACGACTCATTCACTACTCACGACCAAGCCAACACTTGATGTGGAAAAATTTAATGCTATGCCAGCTACCTGCATCACGCTGCGCCAAGGTCGAAAGTGTTTCGCCACCGTGACTATTAGCTTAAAGGTCAACACGGTTGGTGATTATTGTGTCTATCGACAGCAAGAAGCTAAACCGATGCGTTGTTGGAAAAACGGTCGACCTAATCGCCTTAGTTTCCCTTTTGAATCAGCCACAAACGTAGTCTATGAACTAAGAGATCAACAGTCCGGACAAATTATTGCCCAAACTGCGGTCGAGGTTAGTTGGGTGCACAAAAAAACCAACCGCAAACGCCGCTGGCGAATTTTTTAAGGTCATAATAATGCTGAATGAACAACGAATTTTACTGGTCGAGGATGACATCATCCTCGCCAACTGGATTGCAGAGTATCTCACCGATCAGGGTTATAGCGTGCAACACGTTGAGCGCGGCGATGAAGTGATCGCGATGTTTAGCCAATGTAAGCCAGATATTGTCTTACTCGACGTGATGTTGCCAGGGATCAGTGGTATCGAAGTGTGCCGCCAATTAAGAGAACAATCATCAGTGCCCATTATCATGCTCACCGCACGCGCCGATGAGTTTGATGAGGTGATAGGCTTAGAGGCTGGTGCCAACGATTATGTGATTAAGCCAGTTCGGCCACGCGCCCTATTGGCGAGAATAAGGAACTTTGTCCACAGCAGCCCAGCACCAAGCATCGAAGAACAAAGCGAACACCTGATCTTTGGACAATTGAGCATCGACCATCAATCGAAACGGGTGATCTATCAAGATAAAGAAATAGATTTATCCACCAATCTATTTGCCTTTCTATGGTTTCTAGCCAGCAACCCGGGTCAGGTTATCGATCGCGAAAGTGTCTTTCAAGCACTCAAGGGCCGTGAATACGATGGATTAGATCGTCGCTTCGATGTGATGCTTTCAACCCTGCGTAAGCTATTTAACGACGATCCACAAAACCCGAAGAAATTTAAGACGATTTGGGGCAAGGGCTATCTGTTTGTCGCCGATGCGTGGCAAGAGCCCTCATAATGCGCCGACTCTATATCAGTGTTATTTTTGCCGTACTAGGAGCCATCTTCACTATTGGTTGGGGACTCGACTTATTGGTCGATGGCCAAGAGAGCGTTGACGAGCAAGAAAGCATCGTGACCTATCAACGTATTATCGACGGTGTCGCTAATCAATTAGCGAGCGTGCCAAGCGACAACATTATGCAGCAAAGTAAGATCATGGCCCGTGATTTTTCGGTCAATCTGCAGCTAGAATCTAGCAATAGTGTCGCCTTACCACCATCGTTGCAACAGCAACTATCACAGGCGGGCGGCTTATTATTGGCATCAACAGAAGGCTCCTACCTGCTAAAGCGTATCGACAATCATCCACAGCAGTTGCTACAACTACAATTACCCGAATTTGAAGAGCCCAACCGCGACACGGATTTATTACTGACCATGCTGTTGTATCTCGGGGTCTGTCTTATTATCATCCTGTGGTCGCTGCCGCTAACCCGCCGCCTCTATTTACTCAATCATACCGCTGCCAAATTTGGCGCTGGCGAGTTAAGTGCTCGATTACCTCACAGTAAACTCTCGTATATTCCCCTGTTAGAGCGCAGCTTTAATCGCATGGCCACGCAAATTGAAAACCTGTTGGCGGATAATAAAATCCTCGCCCGTAGTCTCTCTCACGATATTCGAACCCCGATTGCTTGTCTGCGCTTTGGTATCGAAGCGGCCCTAGACACTGACAGCGTCGACAGAAAAAATGTCTATCTAAGCCGCATGGATAGCGAGATAACACGGATGGAACAAATGACCAGCGCCTTTCTCGAATACGCGGGACTAGAACGCCAAGTCGGCTCGCTCAAAAGTCAGCGGGTCGAGCTTAATCAATGGCTTAACGTGGTACGCGACGAGTTGGGACAATTCGCACACAAGCAGGATGTGACACTTGAGTTAGTCTCAGGTTACCCACAGGTACCGTGCAATATCGATATTCAATGGTTCCATCGCGCAATTCAAAATTTGTTAGCCAATGCCATCGATTTTGCTCAGAGTAAAGTCGTTATTACCCTAGAATCACATCAGCAACACATCATCATCCACATTAGTGATGATGGTCCCGGCATTCCACCAGACGATCTGGCCAGCATCTTTGAGCCCTTTGTCAGACTAGGTAACAAACGCCCCCGCGAGCAAGGCCATTTTGGATTGGGACTTGCCATCACCAGCAAGGTTATGGCTTGGCACGGCGGCACCATTGAGGCAAGTAATGATAAGGATCTCGGCGGCGCTCGTTTTAGCTTGAGCTTACCTAGCTAGAAACTAAAACGCCCACGGCATGACAGTGGGCGTTTGGGTTACTTGGCGTAGACTACCGAGGGTAGCCAGGTTGCCATGGTGGGCATCAAGATTAGCAACGTTAGGGCGACTAGTTGCAGGATAATGAAAGGGACAACTCCTTTGTAGATATCCGTTAACTTCATTCCCGGTGGCGCGACCCCTTTGAGATAGAATAACGCAAAGCCGACCGGCGGGGTTAGGAAGGAGGTTTGCAACGTCATCGCAATGAGCATCACAAACCACACCAGCACAGGCTGATCGAGTACCCCAAAACCTTCTACCTGAAATTCTAATCCAGCAATTACTGGCGCGAGTAGCGGCAATACAATTAAGGTAATTTCAATCCAATCGAGTAAGAAACCCAGTAGAAAGACCACCAACAAGATAATAAGCAACACACCATAAGGCCCAAACGGCAGGCTAGCCAGTGCACTTTCGATTAACTCGTCGCCGCCCAATTCACGTAATACCAATGAGAAACAGGTCGCGCCAATAAATATCGCGAAGATATAGGCGGTGGTTTTAAACGATGACATCAACACATCGTGCATCACGCCAAAGTTTAGTTTCTTGTTAGATAAGGCCAAGATGGTGGCACCTAATGCACCGACGCCACTGGCTTCTGTTGGCGTTGCAATGCCAGCAAAAATAGATCCAAGCACCGAGAATATCAATAACATCGGCGGTAACATCGATTTAAGTACTTCAATAACTACCTTGCGATCTAATGGACGGCGATCTTTTGGTAATGGCGCAACGCTCGGGTTGAGATAAGACAACACCAAGATATAGACCAGATATAAGCCGCCCAGCAGTAGACCTGGGAATACCGCTGCCATAAACAAATCGCCAACCGAAAGTGCCAGTTGATCCGCCATGATCACTAACATGATGCTCGGCGGGATCAAGATGCCTAAACAACCCGCGCTACACACGATGCCGGCGGCAAAGGGCTTGGAATAATTTTGTTTCATCATCGCAGGTAAAGAGAGCAAGCCCAGCAGCACCACGGACGCGCCGATGATCCCTGTTGATGCAGCAAGAATGATCCCAATCAAGGTCACCGTGATACCTAGGCCGCCACGCACGCTGCCAAGCAGCTCTTGCATTGCCATCATCATGCGTTCTGCCACGCCGGACTTATCCAGCATCAGCCCCATGAAGATAAACATCGGTAAGGCCACCAGCACCCAGTTTTCCATTAAGGAAAAGATCCGAGAGACCACTAGCCCTAAGGTATTGAGATCGAGCCCGGTGATGGTATCCATGTATATATCGGAAAAATAACCGAGCGCGCCAAAGAGTACACCAACGCCAGCGAGGACATAGGCAATTGGAATACCGGTAAATAAGAAGGCAATGAAGGTAAGAAACATGCCGATAACTAAGATTTCGTTGAATTCCATTAGCTTGGCTCCGCGTTATCGTTTGAGGAAGTCATGGCAACAATATTGCGAATTAGACGGGTCGATACGGCCATCGCCAATAGAATAAAGCTGACAGGAATTGCCGATTTAATTAGCCAGCGCATCGGCAGGCCTAAAGGAGAAACAGATGATTCATTGAGACGATATGACGACTCGATGTAATCCCAGCTGTTAAACAAGATGACAAAGATAAAAGGAAACACGAAAAACAGTGTGCCAAAGACTTCCCAAAAACGTTTGGTATTTGGCTTAAATCGTTCGGACAGCAGATCTACGCTAACATGAGCATTGGTTATCTCGGCGTAAGAAAGGCCGAACATGATGCCAATAGCATACAAATGCCACTGAATTTCTTCGAACATGATCATGCCGCTTTCAAAGCCATAACGCAAAACGACATTGAGAATTATCATCACCACTAATAAGGCTGACGACCAGCAACATACGGCAGAGACTTTAAGAACAATCGATTCAAACAATGCCGCGATTTTCAAGAAAAATGCTGCTATGGGTCGATTAGGGATGGGAGCGTCAATAGCCATGACTTTGATACCTCAAGTTAAAAAAGCCCGAACTGAGAGAAGTTTCGGGCTTTAAAGGGTTATGCGGAAATATTAAATACTTGGCTTAGGGCGCGGTAGGAATGCATTCGCTTCCCACAAGTCGTAAGTCGCTCTAAACTGCTCCAAATCGTCATAAATACGTTTGAACGCAGGATCTTTAGCTGACTCTTGCTCTGCAACCTCTAACCATTTCTCGTTAAATGACGCCAGCATTTCATCTGACCAATACTTGTTGATCACGCCGTTTTTCTCGACATTCTCTTTTAATACGGGTGCCTGTAATGATTCACCGAGTGCCATCGCATCAAGGGTTGCCGATTTACATACATGCTCGACCATTGATTGCTGCGACTTGCTCATCTTGTTCCAAGTGTCTTTATTGATGATAAGTTCCATCATCGTTGCCTGCTGATGCCAACCAGGGAAATAGTTGTACTTAAGTAGCTTGTGCAGACCGATACGTTTATCAACCGCAGGCATCGAGAATTCAGTGGCATCGATAACGCCCTTCTCAAGTGCTGGGAAAATCTCGCCACCAGGAAGACCAACGGTGCTAACTCCCATCTTTTCCATGACTAACGCACCCAAGCCGAAGAAACGCATCTTGAGCCCTTTAAGATCTTCAGGCTTATTGATCTCTTTACCAAACCACGCCGATGTTTCCGGCGATAAGATGCCACAAACCTGGACCTTGACGTTTAATTTGTTCTGGTCATAAAGCTCTTGATGAAGTTTGTTGCCGTTTCCGTAGTAAAACCACGCTAAGTATTCTGGCGCTTCGGGACCAAAAGGTACCGATGAGAACAGACGTGTCGCTGGGATCTTGCCACCCCAGTTTCCCGCTGTCGCATAACCGGCTTGAACCTTGCCAGTCGATACGGCATCTAGAATTTCTTTAGGATGAACCAATTTACCCGGCTCATACACCTTCATTCTTACTTTGTTACCACTGAGATCTTTAAGGCCGTCTTTAACGTAATTAATGGTTGAACCTAGCCCCGGTAGGCTGGTGCTGTAATAAATAGGGGTTTTTAATAACAGTGTCTTTTCGGCCTGTGCCGCACCAGACAGTAGGCTCATTGCAACAGCAGTTGCTACCGTGATAGTTACTTTTTTCATCGCGTATTCCTCAATTATTTTGTCATCGGCTGGAAAGTATCTCCAGCCATGGCTAGCTTAAAGTACGTACTTGGCCGAGATTTGTAGGTAGTTTGAATCACCAGATTCAGTCTTGTAGTTACCAATCTCGCCGCCAATAGTTAGTTTCTTAGTCACACTTTTTAGCAAATTAAGGCCGATGTGTTTTCTATCAGCACCGAGCGCGTCAATTTTCATCGCGCCGTAATAAAGCGTCGAACGATAATCCTTGTTCCAGAAATGACGATAAGCAACGGTGTAGGCATCAATCTTGTGGATATCGCCATTAGCATCGGCTAAATCAGCAATATTGGCGCCGGGACTGATGTAACGACCGCCCGCACCGCCGTTATATGAGAAGCGTAAGTCATCCTTGCCAACCGTTTTAATTTTGCCGTGCACGTTATAAGCGACTTGCGTACCGTCGGCGCCGCCATCGTTATTGCTATCTTCGAGGCTACGCACAAGTGCAGCGACTGAAATCTGTCCCCAATCTTGCTTTACCGTATAGCGAGCAACGACATCAGGGATGTATTGACTTTCGCCCGATTGGGTCGAGCCATTCTCAATAGCGAGCTCTAAGCCGCCATCGGTGTAACGAATTTGTGTTTGGCGAACGAAGCTTTGCGCGCCATGTGCACCGCCGAAATCTAGTGCTTCAGGAATAGAAGCTAACGGCATAAAAGTTGACCATGTTTGACCGACTTTCCAATTCTTGTACTGCACAAATGCATGACGTAGACGCAAAGAGTGACCGCCAGTAACCGTTTCTGTGGTGCCTGTAGGCTGTTGGTCATCGTAAAAATCCCATTCCAACACGCCTTTAAAGTCACCTTGCTTATAACCGATGTTAAAACGTGACTCTCGGATATTTAGGCGTGTTTCTTTGGTGTCCGGGGCAAACGAATTATTACCGACCCAAAAATCGCGATAAGCGATATCACCGCTAACGGAACGTAAGTCAGCTTTAAAGTAACCACCAAAACTAAGTGATGCGTTGTTATCTAGTGCAATATCGTAACCGGCAAATGCCGCCGGTGTTGCGAACATTGCGCCGACTAATAATCCTAATCCGAGTTTTTTATTTTTCATTGTTGTGACCCTGTAGTTGAACTATCAAATAAGTGCAGTCACTATATTTGGTTGTTAACGAGTTGTTAATCCGTGTTTGCGCGTATTGCGCGTACGTGTTTACACTTAGAGAACCCGATCTAGGTTGCTTTTATTCACTTAGCCTCAGATAATCATCTAACCCTAGTGAGAAATAAGGCAACGGCATAATGAACATCAATATCAAGCTGCAATTAATCACCATTATTCCGGTACTACTGGCACTTTCTGGTGTGTTAGTGATCACGCAAGTTCAGTATACAGCCTTATCAGAACAAGCCTCTCGCACCTACAAAGAGAGCGTTATTAGCCACCGAAAAATAGAATTAAAAAACTATCTTGCCATTGCAACCGGTGGATTGGAGCACCTGGTCAATGATAGAAAGATGCCGCTTAAGCAAGCAAAACAGACCGTCCAAAAAATGCTCTCCAACATGCGATTTGGCGAGGACGGCTATTTCTATGTGTATGACTATTTAGGTAACAGTCTGGTGCTACCAGGCCTAGAGTCTCGGCTCAATAAGAACTGGCTTGACCTTAAAGATCCCAACGGGGTGATGATTGTTCAAGAGCTGATTAAAGAGGCTCAAAGTGGCGGAGGCTACGTTGACTATATCTTCAATCAGCCATCCAAAGATGGAAAGTTAGGCAAGAAATTGGGCTATGCACAGGCACTTGAGCCGTGGCAGTGGATGGTGGGTACGGGGGTCTACATCGATGATATTGACGATCAAATAGCCCTACTCAACAATTCGATTAAACAACACATTGATTACACCAGTCGCATCACATTAATCATTGGCATGCTGGCGGTGGCAATGGTGTTTGGCGCGGGGTTATTTATTCGGCTTAGCGAAAACAGACTCGCCAATCAAAAGTTACGCGCGCTCAATGAGCGGATTTTCCAGACCCAAGAAGAAGAATGTAAACGAGTATCTCGTGAATTGCATGACGGTATTAGCCAGAGTGTGGCCGCCGTGCGTTTCTCTGTCGAGACAGCGCAGCTTAAACAGCAAAAAAATATGGATCCACAACAAGAACTCACTCTCGCCAGTGAGCTAATTGCCAAGACGATGGTCGATATCCGGCGCATTTCCCATCAATTACACCCCGGCGTATTGGAAGATCATGGCCTAGGTGCGGCGCTCGACGAACTGGGCCAAGAGTTTTCAGCTCGTACAGGAATAAACGTTGAGGTCATTCGACTCTCTGTGCGTAATGTCTTAACCACAGAGCTTAAAACTACCCTCTACCGGATAACTCAAGAGGCCTTAACCAACATCGAGCGGCACGCCAAAGCCACGCAGGTTAACATATCTCTGCGCTTGGATAAGGCATGGTTAGTACTGGAAATATGTGACAATGGCCAAGGCTTTGCCTTAAAATCAACAGAGAAACCCAACGAGGGTATTGGTCTGCGTAATATGAAAGAGCGTTTGACCTATTATCATGGCAAATTCAAGGTCAACTCAGACAAGACAGGCACCACTATTTTGGCGCGGATCCCACAGAGCAAGCTACGTTATAACGCCGACAATACAGGATTAGACAAGCATGAAGATTAATGTGTTATTAGTTGATGATCATCCGTTATTTAGAGAAGGGCTCAAATCGCGGCTTAGCCTCGACGAAGAGATTGAAGTGGTGGATGAAGCCGACAATGGCAAAGACGCACTTGAGCTTATAAAAAAAGTATCATTGGATGTCGTCCTTATGGACATCAATATGCCGCAGATGAATGGCATGTATGTATTGGAACTTATCAAAGAGCAGGAGCTCGATTGCAAGGTACTGATGCTGAGTATGCATGATAACCGTGAGTATATTGTTTCGGCGATGCGCCACGGCGCTGATGGCTATATTTTAAAGGATGTGCCGGGCGCAGAATTGATAGAGGCAATAAAAAAAGTCGCCAAAGGCGGTCAGTATTTTAGCCCCGAGGTTACCCAAATATTATCGCAAGAGATGGGTCGTGAGAAAGGCGGCGTTATTACGAGTCGCGAACAGTTGGTCTTACGGTTGATTTCTCATGGTCTGAATAATAAAAGAATGGCACAAGAACTCAATGTTAGCGTTAGGACGATTGAAACTCATAAACGCAATATAAAGCGAAAACTAAGTATCGATACCACCACGGGACTAGTACGTTATGCAATTGAATATGGGCTAGATCGCTAGGGTAGCGATAGAAAATAGTGCGAAAACACCAAAAAAAGGCGAAAAAAAGGTAGCTTCAAAACGGCGAAGCTACCACAAAAATAATGCAGCGAGGCTGGAAGTTAAACGCTGCACAAATCACACAGAGTCACCGATGTGATTTGAATAAAATTTAACTACAGACTACAAATTTCGAATTAAAAAAACAACGGCATAAACCAGCAACAACATTCACGTTTTGATCCAAGATCGCGCTACCCAATGCCTCGACTGAGTAGCGAAAACGTGTTTAAAATTCTGTTCTCTAAAGAGAGAGCAAGAGAGACAAAATTAACTTTAAAACAATCGTTTTAATCAACGGTTTAAATTGTGCCGTAAGCAAAAGTTTAAATCAAGCACTTTATAAAGTAATTACTCTAAATTATTAAATGTATCACAAATAAGTTTGTCCTAGTGTACGGTAAACATAACCAACTCACTAAAATCATGCTTTCTCATCCTTAAGCACTAGTGTATACACACTTAATGAGTAATAAGATAGTCCCATATACAATTAAATGCAACCCTTTAGTATGCGTATCAGGGCAAGCGCATTATAGTTTAGATATCGGCACATATTACGTAAACTCGCTGTGAATATATCCATATACGCTCAATTTTTCGTCCATGAAAAATACGGTTTACTTCACATATACCGATATCCTTGTCATTATCGGCGTTTTATTTAAAACGCTCTTGCCGTG
>Ga0209395_1000672_pt1 | contig 49609 bp, 34 predicted proteins | sample GOMGulsemesocosm_3_FD_184635 | JGI IMG/M metagenome (GOLD analysis project Ga0209395, IMG submission 184635) | Methane-oxidizing microbial communities from mesocosms in the Gulf of Mexico - GOM9D Gulf of Mexico (SPAdes) (version 2) | ecosystem: Environmental > Aquatic > Marine > Cold seeps... | reverse complement strand
GCGATTAAGCAAAAGCTAACATAGCGCTCGTTGAGTTATCAACATGTGCTCGCTTAGCTCAGTTGGTTAGAGTACTTGCATGACATGCAAGGTGTCACAGGTTCGAGTCCCGTAGCGAGCACCATATTAGGGTTTAATAACCCTCTAAGAAAACCCGTAAAGCCCATAACCAAAGGTTTTATGGGTTTTTTTATGTCTATTACTATTTCATACCGTTCCGTGATATCTGTATTTTTAAGTAGTACTGTTAGGAGTACCAAACAATCCATTGAAATACTTGAACGATTAAAGCCAATAACAGGCCATCGAACGCATCTATTCCCCTCATATATCGGTCACAAAAAGCACTGTAATGTTGAAACAGCAAATAAAGCGTTCATACGCATGGGCTATAAAACAAATTAGTTGCTCATGGTTTGCGCGCCTTAGCTAGTACCACTTTAAACGACCAAGAGTTTAATCCTGACCTAATCGAGTCTGCACTATCTCATGTCAATAAATGAAGTTAGACGTGCCTAAAATCGTGCAGAATACCTTGATAGCAGACGTGAGCTAATGTGCTGGTGGAGTGAGCATATCGAGTAGGCAAAAAGTGGCTGCCTACCCATAGCCGCGCTTAAAGTAAGAGGCTTGGTTATTAGTTATTATGTTGCTGATAGTGTGATGAAATAGCAAGGTTTAGCTACAAACCCTCTATTAACTCAAATTAATTTCAATATCTTCAATAACAGCGGCAACATAATACTTTTGGCTATGACCATCTTTGTCTGAAGCTATCTCTATTTTTTTAACTAACTCTGATGGTAGTGCCTTTCTAAGCTTTTTATTGATTGCTGATCGATTTTGTTGGACAAAGGCTCTTTCCATTGCAATTAAACCTTGTAGATCACCGTCACGAAAATCTTCAGGTTCAATACCAAATGCTTTAAACACTCTAATGTCAGTGCCTACTTTGCAGCATTCATTTAGAAAGCCGAGAGAAGCATCTGTATTATCTTCGAATTTTCGATCAACACTAAGTCCATTATTATTTTTTTGTGTCAATTTAAGAAGCCATATGTAAAATGATAACTCTTTCGCGGTAAGCTTAATATCCACCCCCGAAACGGAAATTGTTTTTGCCTTTTGATATAGATCCAAAACTAGTGACTTACTATGAGTTGAATTCATGGTCGCAACAGTTTGGCTAAAGGATGCTTCCCCCATAGACGTTATCAATTGTGGATCTACCGACTGACGCATTCGTACAAAAGGAATTTCGGCTAAAGTTATTTGAGCTTGGCTTGTATCTAACTCACCTTTACCAAATTTACCTGTGATCCAATTAGTTTCTTTGGTCGGATAATAAAAATCTTTAACAAATTCAAATTCATCGTTTACAAATACATGACTTAAGGTGTCTTGCGGGCGACCTAACAATGACATGGCATAACCTAAATAAAATGCCATAGTTTTACGACCACCAGCAATAGATGCATGTATTGCTACCTCTTCTTGGTTAGTTAATTCAAAGACTTTATGAGTAATAAAATCAGCCATATAGGTTTGATCGTCAATTGTTTTGGCATCATCGATTGGATTACCATCGTCATCTTCAATAAGCCAAATATGTGATTCATCGAATTTTAAGTCCGGTAAGCCATGCTCTTGTTGTAATGCAGCTAAATGCCCATTATCAAATAAGCCTTCCATCAACATTGCTTTGGTGCTTGTTGTAGTAATAACAAACATTTCGTCTGGAAAAGTTTTACCTTCGGTGTGAAGTGCGTATAAGGTTTCGGTTACAACTTGTGGGCTAGCGCCGGTGATTGCGAGTAAGATGTTTTTCATCAAGCATCCGTTTGATAATTTTGTATAACATCTTACTGCATTTCATAAATAATTGTATCTATAAACTTGTAATATATTGATCTAATTCATTGTTTAAGTTATTTATTTTTTTTTGCTTTACGAGCTGATTTTTTAGCCTTCTTTTTCTTTTTACGATCAACATGTCCATGATTACGATTGACAGATACTATACTATTATCACGTAATAAAGCACGCCCCTTGGGTGACTTGATAAACTGTAGAGCTTCAATACAACCCTCTTTTGCTGACTCTCTGAATAAATTTTTGATACCATGCGGCGATTTTGCTTTTCCATTTTCACGTAACTTTCTCCAGATCAACATTGCTAAATCAAACTTAATTTTAGCTTTACCTAAAACCGTTTGATTGATACGTAATGCATTGGTTGACATCGCTAATGCTATTTCAATGTACTCATGGTGATCTTTTAGCAAATTAAATAAAATCTCTTCGTAATATATAAATTGCGGAATATCTTTATAGTTTTCAATCATCTTCTTTAAACCAAACTCCACATTTGGCTTTTTACCCCAATACCCAAAATATGTGCAGTAACCTTCAAAATATGTAATTCCAGGAGAACGACGTGACTGGGCACTTATAAATGCACTTCGGGCTTTCTTCTTTGAAAGATCATTATTTACATCTAATTGCCACTGCAATAACTTGTATTCAAAATCTAAAGTAAATGATCTTATTTCAGAGGATTCAACCCCTATGTTTAACCAAAGTAAATATTTTTCAGGCTCTTTCTGATAGTACTTTTCTTGCAATAAACGAATTGCTTGGTGGTGATGTTTATGGCCTGCTTGCTCAATAAAATCACAACCTCGGTTATATTGGTTATGATTAATTAAATAAATACCAAACTGATACGTTGCCTCACCGTGCTCATCACTTATCAATGCCTGCTTGAAACACAGATCAATAGTTTGACCTTTAGGTAACGGAAGGTGATTGTCTTTATACACAAGAGCAAACAACAACCATGTATCAGGATGCCCCTGTTGATGAGCCTTATCTAGCCAGTAACATAAATCATGCTTTAGCATTTCCATTTGCTGTTTTCTTTTTTTGTTATTAAGCTCTTTTTGTTGGGCTAAACTTATAATTGTGGCTAGAGCACGCTCTGCTAATGAGAATGTTGCCTCTTTATTTCCATTCAGTGATGCATATACATGATCAGCCATTTCTTTTGGCATAGGCTCTTGCCAACTTTCTTGAGGCTGAGTTTGCTTATTTAACTTAAATGCCAAATATTGCGCAAGTTCAAATATGTTTACCATTAAGTGTTTAAGTTTTACTCGACTTAAACTACTGCTACAACGCCATTGTCCAGTTATGCTCTGTGCAATATGAGCACTCCTATTCCCTTCTACACGGATAAGATGTAAATACTCCACAATATATGGCGGAACCTTATTGCTCGCTGAAATTTGTTTTATTTTATCTAATAAGTCCCCCTTTACTGGTGGACGTAGTCCTAGTTTTTCTCCTACTTCGTGGCACCATAACTCAATGAATAGGCGTGCTTTTAATAAACAGCATCCATGATCATTTGAATAGAATTGATCGACCTCCTGACTTATTCTATATAACTCAGGGTGGCTATATTGCAAAAACTTGTAGTTATTGATTTGTTCAGTGGGTGTTGGTAAGTATGATAATTGGTTCATATACGATCCTATTTAATTGTTATTAACTAGGACCACATCATATTGATATTACAATTTTTTTGACGATAACAAGCTTGTGAAGTATAGATTTTCGCTAAGGTATTGAAAATGCAAACCTACCATCTTTATCTCCCCCATTATTTAATTTAAAGAAAGTGTCTTTGTTTTGGTCATGCACCCATACTGAGTTGCATGACCTATCATGACACTGGCCTTTAAAGTAACCACTAGGTTTAGTTACAAATGAGTGTTTATCACCTTCTTTTCCACAATAAGGACAATGGCGAACAAATGTGGCGATCGCGTTTTTCAACTCGATTTTTGCAACCAGTGCTTTATTAGCCTGTTTGTTAATAATATTTACCTTTTCTTGGGTTAATGGAGTGTATATTGACCTGTTATCTGATAGAGCATGCTCTATTGGAGTCGGTAATTTATCCAGTAGCGGCTCAATAAATACACTCAATAACCATCTCCATACACTTTTCACGATAAGTCTTGAAAGTACTTCTTTACCGTGAAGGTTTAAAGGCGATAACTCAACGATTGTATCGGGGCATTGAAACGCCCTTAGTTGGGGAGCGATAATAAAGGTTTTGTCATCATAAGAAAGTGGTAAATCATTTACTTGTAAGGGCTCGGTATTAACTATGAATCGCGCTATATTGTGGTTATCGTGTCGGAATTCAAAACATCCTTGCTGTGGTTTATCAACCTTTATGCTCAAGTTTGAATTAATATCAATACTTGTCATATCGGTGTTTGTTTTCCACCCTATATCAGTGAAGATTTGGTTAATAATAGTAGATACATACTGTGTATAATCTAGCTGTCTTTTCTGCTTCATCGCTAAGGTTTGTTGAGGGTTAAGACGCTTTTTTGCTGACACTTTCGACCACGTTCGCCATATTGCAGCTAAACGACGGTAATTGTCATCATGAGCTAGAATATTAGTGGGTTTTAGCGCAATTCCTACCTGTAAATTTTGAGGTATTGAACGATACAGTACACCATTTTTCATCTGAATTAGTTTAGCGCGATATTGCTGAACAATATCCATTTGTTCTTTGCTTTTTTGTGCTAACTCCCTAACATCATCAGTTTCATATGCTCGGCCCCAATCTTTTGTTATTTGAGTGATGTAATGATGGATATTATTTTGACCATCAATCTTTCCAAATTCGGCTATCACATCCAATATTTGTTGAATACGTGCTTGTGAACCTGCTAAATATCGCAGTAAGTTATCAATTAACCGGGCATATACTTTATTTTCATAAATAACTATTTCATCTTCACTCACTTGTCCTTTGAGTTTTTTAGGAATAATTCCTGTGAACGTACGTTGCTGCCAACATTCAGAATGAGCGACTAGATGTGCTTGATAGTTTGAGGCATAACGCTTTACACGGCTTGTTGCCATGATTTCAACATCATAACGCATGCTCATCCTGGGACGTTGGTTTATCGTTTGGAATACACCATCACTAAACCCTGTCATAATGGCTTGGTCTAAATCGGTCGGCGCGATAAATTCAGCTACCTCTGGTGGTAATAAATGACTAAATTTTACAATTGAATTATCTTCGTATTTGTCAATAATATGAGCTATCGCATCAAAGGTTATATTTAGTGCCTCTTCATTGTTTACTTTATCTTTATCGGTTTGACTACGTTCATCTTGATTAAAAAACATGTCAGTATCATCCTGATGATACGCTCCACTGCCATCATCAAATAGAATGACTTGTTGTGCGCCATCCTTCAGGGCATAAAGCCCTGATGGTAGTGTCATGTTTTTATCAAATGGTATTAACTCGCCACTTAGGCGTGAAAATAGCTGCATTAAAAAACACCTTCTGCTTTAATCTCGGTCTCTGTCATTAATATGTGTGAAGATTCATCACAGTCATTACCCAACAGTGTTTCTAAAGCTTTAAGTAACTTGTCCAATTTTACTTGAGATATATCAAAACGATCCAACACCTTGCCTTTACGTAGTACACGAGTGATAAGTAAATGTTCAAGTGCTTTAATCGCTTCACCACCACATTCGATATAAACAGAAATAAACCGTAGAGCTTGAGTTTCAAATCGATTGCCCCAACCTATGCCAAAATCATTTTCTAATACCTTAGTAAAGTCTGATTCTTTGAGTTTAGTTAGTAATTTGTTCACTTCATTTTTATGCTGTGATACTGCTTCGTCAAAGAGAGTTCTAACCGATTGAATATCAATAGTCGCTTTAGCCACTTTCTTGGGTTGCCAATTTTCTGGCTTATGTTGACGTTTAAGTTCCATCATAAATGAACGGTCATGGGTCTTGTCAGCAAATTCAAACGTAGTTTCGTCATGATTAGCTGTTCCCATAAACCACGTATTACTTGCCAGTGGTATTTTACGATCTTCGAAAAAGTATTTAGGTGGACTAGCAACACTTGAGTCCATCAATACTATATTTCGTTCTCCATCACGCATTTCTATGGCGGATAGAAACTCCGCAAAGTATTGTTCAGGGCGAGAAAGGTTCATTTCATCAAGTAAAATTATATTAAACCGACTTTTGTAACTCGGTGTATGCGCTCGATAAAGTCCTTGTAAGCATTCTTTTTCATAATAGCGCTTTTCAAAGGCATTGTAGTGCCCTAGTAAATCATCTCTGTCGCGCCAACCAGCTTGTACTGGCACTGTAGTTACATGACCTCCGACCGCTTTAGCAAAAGCTTTAACCAAACTGGTTTTACCGGTACCAGATATTCCCTCAAAGACATGTAACTGGCTCATGGCAAGGCCTGCTACAAACTTACGAAGATCATTAATGTCGTAATAAAGCGTGACACCTTTTTCAGCCTTAGCAATGCGATGCTGTAGTTCATTAGTAAATTCACTCAAAGATGAGATACCTGTTACCGCTACAGGCTCTGCAAACTTTCTATCCATTTTTGAGAGTTCACTAAAGGCTTGCTGTGACTGTTGCTTGTCGATAAGATCATCTAAAGTTGCTTTAAGGCTATCGATGGATACTTTTAGTGTTTTATTATGCAGTTCCAACACTGTATTTTGTGATTGTAATTCCTGTTTTTCACGGATACTAAGCTGATTTTTTCGTGCTTTTGCTTGCGCCTCATCTAAGTCTTGACGCATGTTGTCTAGTCTTTCAGTTTTATCTTCGGCTATTTCTTTGAAATACTCTAGTTCGTCTTCAAGATCTGTCTCGGAGCGCCCTTTTAGTTTTGAACGAGCCTCTTTTAATTCTTGCTCAACGTTGTCAAGATATTCTAATACATCGCTAGGATTAGAGAATTCCCGCATCTTAGCTTCACGTTCTAGATCAGAAAAGCCCAATATTTTTTGTTGTAACTGTTTAACTTTATCGAAGTCTCGTTGGCGAGATGATTCTAGAGACTCGATTTTATTTGTTAATGACTGCTGTTCCAATTGAAATTCATTAGTTAAATCATCACGTAATGCCTGAGCTGTTAATTTTTGTTGACTTAGCTGTTCATTAAATTGATGTTTAGCAGTGCTTAATTCTATTTGATCTCCTTTTAACTCTTGCTCTAGCTTCTCAAAAGAACGTCTTTCAGTATTTAAATGTTCAACTTCATTAGATAATTTAGATTGCAGTTGAGATTCAAACTCTGTTGCTTGTTGGCGCTGATGGGTAATTAAGTCAACGTCATTTTTAATTTTCTGCTGTTCTAACGCACTTATATCTTGTTGTAGTTCGTTAAAGCTCTGTTTCATTGTGGCAAGTGATTCTTGGCGCTCACGCACAAATCCAGCTTGTGCATTGGCTTCGCGCTCTATTAGTTGCGCTTCAATGTTGGCACATTCACCTTCGCGATGTAGCAGCGACGTTGACTTTTTCTCTATGGACTGGCGTGATCTCGTTAACGCCTTATCTTCTTGCACAAGATGCTGTTTACGCGTTTCAAGCGCAGTAACGTCCTTTTCAAGATCTTGCTTTTGACTGATTAATTCCGCTTGGTTCTTTTCATTTTCGGTAATCGATTTGTTAAGCGTTGTTATAAGTTCTGATAGTTGAATATCTTGTTCTGCATTAAGCTTACTTTCAAGCTCAGGATCTAATGCTATACCTACTTTACTAAACAATCCCTTTAAAATACCAGTTTGGTTTACGGGCTTTCTTTGTACTACGGGTATACTTACTTTATTTTTAGCTTTGCTTTTGTTTCTAGCCATTGTTCTCTATTCCATTAAATAATTTGGTTAAAAAGGCGTCAATTAAATCTACAGCGCTATCAACTGTTGCTATTGATACCTTAGGGGGATTTTTGTGTGCGCAATCGTCTCGTAAAAAGGTCAACGCATAAAATTTTTTAAAATATGTTTGATCATCAAGCAGAAACTTTAGTGGATGCTGTCGATGATTACCCATTGATATAAAAATGGCTACCAGCTGCGCTCTAAGCGAACTATTTTGTCCTTTCGCAGCACTAAAGATTTTTGAGGGTTGAACCTTAGTAGACTGGTTTAGCATATCAACTGACATGCCTGTCGCTTCGGCTATCAAATGTCTAATGATTTCAGTGCCATTTTTAGTATGATGTTTGGGTAATTCGTAAGGGTTCTCTAACACATAGTCTGTTAATACCTGCGTACAAACTACTTCTAGAACCTGACCACAGCTAACAATTAATTTTGCTTTCGAGCTGTTATGAGGCGATATTTCATGAGAAATTCTTTCATAGACTTCAAACATTTCAAAAAGAGCATCAGTTAACCCTGATATTTTTTTTGCGTTAGGATATTTAACTAACACTGTAAAATTAGCTTTTTCTGCAAAATTTAAACAAGCTTCTTCATAATCCATTTTATCATTACCTACATCAAGTGCTGCAAGTGCAAATTGGCCTAACGCTTTATTGGACTTACATCCTTGTTGAAATAATTCTTTCATCCATTTAGCTTTAGTTGAAACGCCAAATGGATCATATAACGTCCATTCAAAGCTCGTTTGAGTATCCCCCCAAACGGTTAAATAGGCGGGTGTAGCACCTTGCGGTGCGAGCGTTAGTCTGTCAATTTTAGACTGTGGAGGCAGCCATTCATCGTTATTACGGGTGTTTTTGGCAATATAAATAGCATCTTGAAATTCAGTCGAAATTGACTTCAAGTCTTCTTCGGTTGGTGGCGTTGATTCAAGTTTTCTTGAAGCAATGACAAATGGTGCTGACACATAATTACTCGCTCGCTTAAATTTAAATTTAAGCCTACCCGAGTTATTATTTGAATATATTTCTTCAAGATTAAAACATACTCTTGGTAACCATTGTTGGGTAATTGCGCACTGGAATACATAGGCTGTGGTTAAACTATCATTAACCTCGTTATCGAGTATTTTAGTACCGCTTTCTGTCACTTGCCCTTTTTCAGTTAACCAACCATTAGGTAAAAGCTGCGCGGTGATAATATAGCTCACCATGTCAGTTTCTAGCCCTAGCCAGTTAGCTATGTCTTCATTTTTTAAATTACGTTTATCTGAAACATTAAACAGTTGTAAAATTGTTTTTTCAAATATGTTCAGCTCTCTTCCTTTTGGACTATTGGTATACACCTGCCACATATGCACTGGCCATAACATCGACTTGGCATCATAGTCTGGCTGCTTTGTTTGTAAAAGATAAGTATCAGCGAACACAGCCATGCTCTCCTTGACATAATTGATAAAATGCATTGAAACCTGGCAACACTTGTTGCTTTGTTCCATCTTCAAACTCGATTGTTTTCGCTAACTCAGGATTGGCTAGTGATTGGTCGCCGACAACAATTAATAACCGCTTTTGCCTACTCATAGCGACATTGATGCGATTAATAATTCTTAAAAAACCAAGCTGTTTATTAATATCTTCACTATTAAATAAAGTACCTGAACGCCAAGATCTCACTGTGGACAGTAAAACGACATCAAATTCTTTCCCTTGAAACGCATCGACTGAACCAACACGAAAGCGTTCATCACCATTAGGTAGCTGGTCATAACCTGTAGCAGGTTCATATTCGCCGAAAGTATTTTTCATTATTCCTTTATCAACCATAAGATCTTGTATCCGATCACGCTGTGCTGAATAAAAGGTAATAATTCCAACTGACAAATCAGGACGTTCTTTTAGAATATTTGCCGCTTCTTCAGCGACTATAACAGCTTCACATTGACGATATTTTGAACCATTCAAGTAGTTCATTTTCCCTGCTTTTTCCCCAACATCTAACCAAACCGCTAATTTCCCTTCGTAATTAGGCACATCTAACGGAAAGTCCTTTGCTTCAAGGCCAGGTTTAACTGGTGGTAAACCTGCCGATTCATAAAATTCTTTACTGTGGAATTCACCAAGCACCGGATGCATTCTAAACTGAGTATCTAGCATCACAACTCGCTTTGGCCCACCCTCGTTCTCAAATTTTGTTAAGTCATGATATAGCCGCTCAAATAAACTTTGCTTGAGTAATTCATGATCGATGATTTCTATTTCATTTTTGTCTTGCAGTTCTTTCTCAACTTGAGGTTCAAGCATATGTGGTAATTGCTTATGGTCGCCCACCAGCACTATGCGCGTTCTTGCCATGGCCATGGGTATCATTAGATCAAGTGGATTAGCACGCGCTGCCTCGTCAACGATCACGGAATCAAACTTGATGTTTTCACTTTGTTCAACTGATTTAAGTGATACCATTTTGTCGCCAGCAGCTTGCTGACAAGTTGCACCGAGTACCGTAACGTATTCTGCAATTGATCGTTCAACTACGGCTGGTTGATTGCGTAATGTATCTATATATTGCTGCCGAAAATATAGTTTCCCTAACGTAGGGTTGGTAGTGAGTGTCAGCTCTAGGTCTTCTTGTAACAGTTCTAAATTATCAATCTCTTTTTCTGTCACATGACGTGCACCAGGTATCACATAAGGCAATTTCAAACCTTCTAGTAAACCTTGTTTAACTGATTCGTAGTGTGAGGAACTAGCATCATCATTGATTAGCGCTTTTATTTTTTGGGCGTACTTTTGGGTTTCTACTAATGACTCTAAGGTGTGTAACAAGCTCTTCGCTCGTAACAAGCCATCATCATTAAATGCGATATCGGTTGTTCTTACCCCTCTAACCTTACGATATAGTAATGTTCTTTGTTCTTTAGATAGATTAAGACAAGGCAAGCTTGAAAACCTTTCAGTTAAAGCGTCAATACCATCTAGAATTGATGCTTTGATATTAAAGCCATAATCAATTTGCCACTCATTAAGTTTTTTTCTTAACGATAATAACAAGAATTTAAGGTCGCTAGGAGTAGTGGCAAGACGAATTGATAATACGAGTTCATTGATTGACTCAAATAATTTGTATTCTGAAAACTTTTGTAATTCATCGCTAATATCAGGACTTAAGCTATCAATTCGCTGTTGGGTCCACTGTGATATTCCCGAACCCGAGTTTCTATTTTTTTCTCGTCCGCCAACTTTTAATGCTGGCAACCCAAAGACACCCGACCTATCCACAACGTTAGTGACAGCATCATGCTGATAACTGCTGAGTAGTACTTGATGTTGAATCGGCGAACCAAATTTATCTCCTTCTTCAGCTATACGTTGTTGTAATGCAGAGATAACTTGTGTTTTACCCGTTCCTGGTGGGCCGATAATTAAAGCAATATCCGGTGTGTTTAACGCTATCTTTAGTGCTTTCTCTTGTTGCCTAGTAGGATCACTCTTAAAACGCGCTTTAGCTTTTTTTGATAATGCCTTAATACGTTTAGGCCTTTGCTGTGGAGGCTGTAAACCTTCAAAAATATGTTTGATTTGTGGCAATGGATTATTGCCTTGGCGGAGTGAATTGAACGCTGACATTTTACGTTCTTGTGCTGTTTTAATACCATTAAGAGATATGAAGATAGCCCCCTTACTCGGTGCCTTTTCTTTGAGAGTTCCTTCTAACACGCCATTAGTAAATTTCAATTCCTTTAACCAATTAGGCTTTCCACCATGTTTTGCAGGTAAATCTAACGACTGATCAACCTCAGTTAAATAGTCTGGTGCAACGTCTGCTACCTGTAATTCTAAGTTATCGATGTTAAATCGTTCACCGATATTGTCTAATTCAGCTTTATATTTATTGAGAAAATTCTTAATTGGGACTTCGCCTAAAATAAAACGAAATCTAATTTTTTCATCGGAAATAGATTTACACTCAGTATAAGATAAAAATCCAGCAGATTTGGCTATACGAGACGCTTGTTGCCAGTGAGTTTCTGAATACTTAAGCCATAGTTGAAAATAGCTACCATGTTCTTTGGTATGCTGATCAAGCATCAATTGATGCGTTGGCTCATTAATTCCATGATTTGAGCTATATTCGACTAACTGATGTTCACCACAAAACATAGTTAATTTTTCGGGGGCCCTATTTAATGGTATTACGGTGTTGATGTACCACGACTTATTATTCTTAATAATGTTAGCAGCATATTTTTCACCAATAATTTTGAAACTATCTCCTAGCACCGTTGCATGAAACTCGCATAACATGGCATTTTGTTGTTGATAATTAAAATAGAACGTCTGCTCAAACCACTGTTGTGTTGCCGCAAAGGTAAGTTCGACTCCAGACTCTTTTGCTATGGCGCTAATTGAAGAGGGATCAAGATTGATTGTTACATTTTCAGGGCACAGGTTACGTAAGTACATGAACTTTACGGCAACTGCAGACGCATTTTTATAACAAATAACAGCAAGCACAACTTGGGGATCATTGTTATTCACAGCCCTAGCTAATGACAAGTTAGAAAATGTCACTTCTTCAAAATAATCACCTTGCTTAAGGTAGAACAAACCATGATCTTCAAATAACTCGACGCTCTCACCGACAAGCCAATTAAATGAAGTTGCTGATGGATTTTCTAATATTAATTCTACAACATCCGACTCTAGTAACTTTGATTCTAATAATCTCATCATTTACCTCACACAAAACGCCAGCGATAACTTTGTATCAATAGAAGATGTTCATCATCTTCTATTGCACTAGGTTGCCATGCTGAAAAATAATAAGGGTTCTTTGTCCTACTGTTACTTAAAGCAATTCTTTTTTCTCGGGTGAACTCTAAATCTGAGTCACCTTTATGAATCAGAACTGTCGCATGATTAATGGGTTGTAAATGAAGCTTATCCTCTTTCCAGTTAATGTTGAGCAAAGAATCGGCTTGGTCCCATAGCTCAGTACCATATGGGGCTGAACTAAAACTCAGAGACCCATCTTTGTTAAGAATGCGACGGTTGTTTAGAAAGTGGAATTGGGTGTTGCCATCTGCTTCTTCCACAATAACCTGCTCAAAAATAATAAAACTACCAGGTTCAGCCTCTTGATCGCAAAATGGACAGCTTTGAGATTTATTACTCGTCTCATATAAAAATTGATGGCGGCAATGTTGGCAATCCAAAATTTGGTCAGTTGAGCGTTGCAGTACACTTCGCCATTCAGTCAAAGATGGTCGCAATAATGGGTTTTGTTTACCATCTTCAAAACAACGTTTAAAAAGTTCAACTATCTGATCATTCGCAACCATACTTAATGGAATGCCACCAACCGACTCATTAGAGTCATCACTAGAATCGTATATCCAAGGTAATTGTCCTTCAAAAGCTTGTTGCTCAACAATTTCAGGCTCTCCATCTTCAACATACAAACCTTTAAAAGGATGTTGATGCGTCAATAATTCAAATGCGATGACCGCAAACGACCATGCATCTGTTAAAGAATTAGTGTTTTGTTCATTTCTAACCACTTCAGGTGCACCATAACCAGGTGTAAAAAGGTGAGTAGAACCTTCACTTTCATTAAAACAAATATTGTCACAATCAATAAACCACACTTGTGAATGTGCTACGTTCTTTGACACAAAAATATTCTCAGGAGATAAATCTCCATAAGCATAACCTCTTGAATGAAGCTCAGATAAAGTTGATGCTATCTCTAATAGCAGCTTAATTCGTCTACCAATACTGCCTGTATTTAAATACTGCTCAGTACTTTCATTATCTTGAAGATCATTAAAGCTTTGCTCTAATACATCTTGTAATGAAATGAGCCCATCCATTAATTCCATTACATAACCATGTTTTGGCCGGGTAATGGCAATTTTTGGCAATGCCAAATTTAAATCACTAATATTTTGCTGACTAATCCATTGTATTTGTTTTATAGCTTTATCAATTTTAGCTTTGTCTTTAGTGTTAATAATTTTAACTAAAGTGCCAGGGCGATCTGTACTGCACACCATTCCCTGTCCGCCTTCACCAACTTTACCTGTCAGTACATATTCATTTCCCTGACTGTCATAAACAATTTTCTTTCTACTTTTTGTCATTTAAAATTACCATCGCTAAACTTTTATCATCCGTGTGAAAAGGGGTTGGCCAGCTTACAAACATATCTTTTAAATGCTTCTTTACTCGCCTAGGTGACCTATTAGAGGAATAGGTTGCCAGTGCTTCAGTAAAGTCGCAGTGCTCAGTAATGTCTTCACTAATTCCATCTGTCATCAACAATATCGCATTATCTTGCGCCGATAAGGCTCCATGACCAACAGTCCAATCGCCATACTGCTTCGATAAGCCCAGCCCTGTAGTTAAATTAGAAAATTCATCAATTAATGTTTTGGTATAGTTTGTTTTTGTAGTACAAATCACCCCATCACCCAATTGAAAAAACCTGAAATGTCCTTGATGATCTCCCCAAGCAATAAGTACAGTGGTAACAGCATCATTTGGTTTTATTGCACGCTGTTTCAGCGTATTAAGCCAATGCTGATAAAATTCAGCGATCACTGTTTTAGAAGGTGCATCAAAATCAGACTTTTTAAGCACTGCTTTAATCGATTGGATTGCGATAATGGAGCCAATATCGGCATGAATTCTCGAACCCATGCCGTCACAAACTACGATTGCCCAATATTCATTACTAATAAAATGGCCAATCGCATCTTGGTTCGGTAAATTATCACTAAGATGTCCGGGACCAATAACAGAAGTCTTAATAAGCTTCAGCATTGTTTAGAAGTCTAAATCGAAATCGTCTTCAACAAGCTCACCTTCTGCAACTTCAGCAAAATCGAGCTTCATTGGCTCGTTAGGCGCCTGACTTTTTGAGTGATTAGATACACTCATAGTCACTGCACGAAAAAAACGATGGATATCACTAGCATTTTTGGCATAAAAGAGAGGAGCTTCTATGTCATTATTAAAATCACCTAACACACTATCATCAGCATCAGCGCCGATAGATAAGGCTAAACGGGTTGCTTTTTTTGCTCTATCACTATTTATTAGTTCATTGAATGCTAAACTATAATTATCGGTTGGGTGTCCATCAGACAATAAAATAATCACAGGGCGATATGATCTTGATGGAAGTATCTCTTTATTTTCAATTAATTCTTTTGCTAATAAACACGCTTGACCAAGCGGGGTTCCCCCAGTGGCTTGTAACTCTTCAAGTTGCTCTATTTGATGTGCAGGGGTTAGATTTAAATGAACTTCAGCTTGGCCCCCAAAAGTAATAACAGCAACATTAATCTCTGCCCTGCTTCTAGCTTCTTGAGCGAAGCTTTTGATCATATCTTTTAAAGATTGGTTAAGAGAATTTATTTTTCCATCGATAGACATGCTGCCGCTGGTGTCAGCTAAAATGATTACAGGAAGTGCGCGAGGTTTATTTGCTACAAATTTTTTTAGGGTCATAATTATTCCGTTATTTGGTATGATTTGGATTAACTGCATGATGAACTATTTTTCTCAGCATGAAGACTTCACAAGCTTAAGAAGTGTGAGTCATTTACATGCAAAGAAGTAAGAATCAATTTAACTGAAGTGAAACATATGATGAGTTATATTCTTCTGATATCCATATTAGTTAATACATCCTATTTACTACTGTACTATCTCCTAAATCGATACCAATTACCATTATTTTAAATCAACTTTTCCCTATACATTACAAAAAGATACCTAGTTTATTATCATTATCACCTGTAACCGCAATTTAATAACAACTTAATAGGAAAATCACACCTTATCTTCGCTATTTAAGAACAAAGGGCAAGTTACCTTTTAATTAACCTCGCTATAGCAGGTATATCAAATATGCTATATTCATGACCACAACTTACATGCCTTGTTCTGTTCATTATTTGCAGCAAAACCGATAGATTCGTTTCATCCATTATCTGATTCGCTGCTGTAGTTATAATATCGAATTATTTGGCCTAATTTATAAAAACACAATCTACAACACTATTCCTCTTCTTTATCTTTTAATATACTCACCCCCCAATTAAGAGATTAAATAAAAAGGACTTTAATAAAAAATAACAGTATTTACCAACAGCTAATTACATAAAATATAATTAAGGATAATCATGTTAAAGGCAGTACTACATGGCAAAGCTGGCCGAGTTGAGCAACAAGATAATGAATCTGTTAGCTGGCGGCAACTATTTAAAAGCCACGAAGATCTAATGACAGCAGCTGTATTTGGCCGCTTTAGTTATTTATCAGCCGAGGTTCAAAACTATCTACTACAACAGTGGTTAGGCTGTGATGAAGATTTTTCTACTTTTGAACACATTGAATTTTGGCCCACCTATCAACTTACCAACGATAAACAGGACTGCAATGTTGAGCCTGATTTAGTGCTCAAATTTTCTCACTGCAACCTTATCATTGAAGTGAAACCTCCTGAGGGTGGCAACCAATACATTGACCAATGGCGAAATGAAATAAAGTCTTTCTTGCAAAGTGACGAAGGTACTGAAAAGCCTTTATATTTTCTAGCCATGGGCAGAGTAAGTGAAAAAGATGCACATAATTGGGCTAACATTTTAATGACAGAATTTAGTTCCAGCTCTGATGAAACACTTTCAGGTACTCTAAAAAGAATTAGTGCTCTAAAATGGCAACCTGTTGCTGACAGTGTTATAGCATTAGAAAAGCTTGATATAGCGAGCAAACAAGACACACGTATTATCAAAGATATTATTGACGCTTTTGAGCTATATAATCTTAAAACTTCACGCTTTCTATGGCCTGACTTAGTTGAATTTAAATCAAATAAACTAACACTTAATCACTCCTGCCTAATTAATAAAGCTGAATTTTTAGTTACTGATTCAACTACTTTTGCTAGAGACAATAACTCTTGGCAGCCTTTAATTTCAGTAGCAACCAAACAAAATAAATTAACACCGCTTAACATGGAGCTAGTAAGCCAATGGCAGATCAAACAACACTAATTAATAAAACTAATGATAATAATGAAGAAGACCTATTCTTACAAATTAGAACAGCTCATCGCTTATTAGCCGCTTATTACCAGCGACTTCTGCCAACAATTGAGCAAATAGCTAACGAATTAGATCTAAAATTCTATTCTTGGATACCTAGTGAATTTTGTACACCTTGCAAGTTTTCAACAAATATTTTTGATCGCTGGCAATGGGATTTATTACCAGCAAACTGTACTCGTTATGTGTTTTTTAATGCAGAAAAGAAAAATGACATTCGTTTAGGTAAATACATGGTTGAGTTTCATGTAATCTCAGACAGCGGCATTTTAACAGAAAACAGAAAGTCACCAAATAATCAGCCTGACGCTCTTGATTTAGCCATAAGCCCAGAAGATGCGAAAAGTGTGCTAAGAGTACACTTATATGCTCCATATAAAACCAGAGAAGCCTTCTGGTATGATGGCTTATTTGATCCGTGCTCTGATCCTGTGCTAACGCATAAACCAGAAGCACAAAAAATATCAGATAATGTTCATTCATTCATTTCAGGTTTTGAAATACCATTAATTGAGCTAAGCGCTGAAAATTCTGTAGAGAATGTTACAGAAAGAATAAAAATTTTCCGTGACCACTTACTTTATGCTGCTGAGGAGGAGCATAAAAACCAGGAATAGCTTGTATATTAAAACCGATAATCTAGCTATCGGTTTTAATATTTAACATGTTAGTTGAGTAGTTGTAGGGCGCAGTTCTCCTTTCCTTGCTTTCACAACTACTAGCCTCTCAATTTAAATCCCCCACACTAGAAGTGTTAATTTGAGCAATATCTGAACTAAATTAAAAATACAACTTACCTTTTAGTCAATCGCTCAACAGCTGGAATATCAAAAATACTCGCTTCTTGATCAGTTCTTACAGCTTTAATCTCAGCCTTGCGTGTTTTACGCCGGTCTTTAGTCATACCAAAAACAGCAAAGTGTGTTTCATCCATTAAGGCAATTGCTTCAGCTCTAGTGATAACATCTAAAAACTCACCGGCATTAATAAATCCCTGCACCCTTTGTTTAAGTTCTGTATCAAGTTTGTTTTTGTTAAGTAACTCAAAATAATTAATTAGCTGGCGTTTGCATTCATTTTGAAAAGCTTCTTTGTTCACAATATATACTCTCTATTAAACGGCTAAGTAGCCTTCATGAAACAAAGCTATAACCACATTCATTTGGCTGTTATGTACTTTGGGCTCTTTATTGGCAATCAAGTTAGTCCATAACTCTTTTGCTGTTAACATTGGTGAGCTTTGCAGTAAATCTACGGCATCAATTGCATAGCTTTTATTAGCTTTTGATCGAGTATAATTACCAGGTTTAATTCCTTTAATTTTCCCCTCTTCACATAATCCCAAAAAAGTAGATCGTGGACAGCCTTTTTTTCTAGAGCTTAACTGGGTTGGGAAAACAAACGAAGCTGCTTCATCCCACGCGTTACCGGGTTCAATGTCTTGCAAGTTATTAAGTTTATTTGCGGCGTTTAAAGCAACTAGTCCGTATTTACCATAAATATCCATATTTTCTCCTCTTCAACTTAATAAGTAATGATAACCACAAAACTATAAGGTATATTTTAATTAGAAAACGATAACATGATAATTTTAAAAGTAAAACTTAACTCGTTAACTTAAAAGCGTTTTAACCAGATTTTAAAGGAATAAAAGTGGCAACTATTGATAATGACGACCGATCACATTTAACCTGGCTAACCAGCAAAGAAACACAAAAACTCCTGAAAATATCAGGCTGTGAATTAATGCATCTCCGCGTAAGCGGCAAGCTTATATTTAAAAAGAAAGGCAATGCATATCTATATCAAATAAGCGAAGTGAACCAGAGCCAAGTAGAGAAAACACCTAAAAGTAAATAACCTTAACAAAGCCAGCTAACCATGAAGTTTGTTGAATATCGCGAGTACGTAAAAGCACTAAAACACGGTAAGCAGCTTCCTACGGCTATTTACTTGCATCGCTCTGCTATTGAAGAAGTATTAGCAGAGCCGCTACTTAAGTTAGTGTTTGATAACATCAACCAACTCAATATTACCGAGCCTTGGAACTTACTAAAACTCTATAAACGTGATTTCAAAATAACTCTGCTCAATTACCCTGATTTTGATGCCTACGCCTATCCTGCGCTCCATACCAGCATCACTATAGACATTGAAGAGCAAACCAAACGTAAAGCTAATTACCAAAAATCAGACAACCCACCGATCCTGCACCGTAAGGAGACTTTTGTTTTAGAAGACTATCCATTAATAGAAACCTTCAAAGCAATAACCGCAGAAGGTGAAGGCATTGAATTATATAAAAACACCAAGACGATAGGTTTTAAACAACAATGGCAAAAGCTAATAAAACGAAAAGGTTACCAATTAAATGATGAAGGTAGGCTGTTACCTTTAGCGACACTTTCAACGCCAGCCACTGAAAATCAACAAACACACACAACTGAACCAGCGTCTATAGCTAGGCACCTAACTGCCATAAATCGCGATAAACTATCAGCCCCCTTTCAAAAGCTTGCTCGGCATAATTTTTTGGAAGGTGATTACAGTATCTTCGATTACGGATGCGGTAAAGGAGACGATGCCAACGAGCTTGAAGCCCACGGCTTAAACATCAATAGTTGGGATCCCGTTCACAAACCTGAAGGAAATAAATCGCCTAGCGATATTGTTAATTTAGGCTTTGTATTAAATGTCATTGAAGAGGTAAACGAGCGCACTGAAACGCTTAAATCTGCATGGCAATTAACTAACAAACTCTTGGTTGTGTCTGTCATGTTAGCAGGCTCAGCAAAACAAGAGCAATTTACCCGTTATAAAGACGGCGTAATTACTAAATGGAATACCTTTCAAAAATACTATAGCCAAGCAGAAATTCGCTCTTACATTGAGCAAGCATTAAAAACTAAAGCGGTAGCATTAGGCCAAGGCATATTTGCCATTTTTAAGGATAGAAAACTTGAAGAAGAGTTTTACCTCAACAGGCAATACCAAGCTAATCAGCAAATAAATGAAAACGACAGCAGCTCAGTATGGCAACAATTAACAACCAGATCTACGCCAGCAAAAATACAAACCAAGACACAAGAAAAATCACTTTACCAAAAACATAGCCAGCTATTTGATGCGTTCTGGCAGCAATGTCTAGAGATTGGCCGAATTCCAGCCAATGATGAATTTGAATGCAGTGACGATATTCGCCGCATTATAGGCAGTCATAAAAAAGCCTTTGAATTAATGGATGCGACTATGGAGTTAGATGGCTTTGATCAAGCACAGTCGCAACGACGTAGCCATGTACTCGTTTATTTTGCCCTGAGCTTATTTGAAAAACGTAAAGCTAAATCTCACATGCCTGCAAGATTACAACGTGACATAAAAGCGCTATTTGAATCTTACAACCAAGTGATAGAGCTAGCACAATCACTGCTCTTCTCCGTAGGCTCTCCTGAAAACATTGATCAAGCCTGCACTAAGGCTTTTCAAAAGTTTAATTGCGGAAAACTAATTACCAGCAAATCTTACTCATTTAACCGCGCTTTACTTAACGAAATGCCAGCGGTTATTCGAGTATACGTGGGCTGTGCAATTCAACTTTACGGAGATATAGACGATATTGATGTAATCAAGGTACACATTCGCTCAGGAAAAGTTACGTTGCTAAAATTTGATGACTTTACTAACAAAGCCCTACCATTACTTACTGAGCGTACCAAGATTCGCTTGCACGATTTAGACATAGACTTTTTCTATTACGGTGAAGAATACCCTTACCCACCGCTTTACGATAAATCAGTTTATTTACCAAACATCAGCCCTGAATAAAAAAACAGAAAGCGTTTGAAAATAGAATTACTAAGCAATTAAAGGGCTTACCATTAGAGCAATTACCTGACTGGGAGCTGCTACAAAAAATATTTCAATACCAAGGAATAGAGCTGAAAGGGAATAGGCTTTATAAGAACTAACGGACCTTATTAACTACGAAAACACTCCAATTAACATCATATCTATTCAGAGCATCTGTACCACCAGATATAATTTTGTAGCGACAATTTAAAGCTTTTAGCTTCTCTGGAAGAGCTTTATTTAAAGGAAAGATATTTCCATCATTCCCATCTTTTTTAATCGAAAATACAAAGACTCCATTAGTCTTCAATAGAGATATCAACTTAGTAATGCTTCTAGTTTGATTTTCTTCATTTAAAAACATCAAAACAGCACTAGCCAATATAAAATCAAATTTTTCAATCCTATTTACTTTAGCCAATTTAGGTAATGAGTCCTCAATCCAAATTACATCTTCTGACTTACTTTTAGCAATAGAGAGTAGTTCTTTGGAAAAATCTACAGCCGTTACCTTGCCACCTAACAGCGCCATATGAACAGCATCACGCCCACTACCACAGCCAATATCTAGAATTGTCTTTCCATTAAAATCAACTAAGTCTAGCCAAGACTGATGAGCTTGTTCAAATGTTAAAGAGTCATACCTTTCTGATAATTCTTTAGCATTAAGATCAAAAAACGTTGAATCAACCTTCATCATCTTTCACTAAGCCAAAAGGCCATCTAGGCATATTTTTCATTCTTTCTAACCCTGTATTATAATGTTCATCTGATGGTTCCGATGTATTATTTTTAGCTGTTTCAAACATCTCTTCTAATGACCTAATCAAATATTGTAGCTCACTTTCAGTTAATGAAGAGTTACTACCTCTTCTTGCTTTTTGAGCAATATTATTGAAGATACTGTGGGCTTTAGAGTGATAATTCAAATTTGTTTTGTTCTCTTGGATAAAGCCAACTAATGTAAGAAACAAAGCTGCTGCTGAGAATAAAGAAGAAAATAAGCCGATAATATCACTACAGTCTTCAAAAACATTAGCCAGACTAAAGCCAAATATAGGAATAACAATAAAAATAGATGTTATTATCTCCCATTTTTTAGCCTCTTTTTTTGCTTCTATAGCTGCTTCCATATTCGCAAGCGCGTTATGTCGAGCACGAAACCAAATATCACCAAACTTTTCTCTATATTTTTCTGTATCTGTTACACAACCGAGATTATTGCACTCTGTCATTAATACCTCACCTTATTTAACGTTGATTATACATTTAAAACAAATTCGCTTTATCACTAAACTAAGTGAATAACTACAATAATCAAACTAAATCAATCTCAAAATCATAGATAGGAATATTGCTAGTAGAAACACCAATTCCGCGATCTATCATTATCTCTGCTAAGGTTTCACCATCAATTAAGACGATAGGCACACAGCCTCGTTTAAATGCACTATCCTGCGCGTCCTTAGTGAATGAACTAGTTGTTATATATATTCCTTGCTGATATTCGCCTTGAATTGCACCTCGGAATTGGTCAATATCGGGTCTCGAAATTTTACTGGATTTCTTATATCTCTTACATTGTGCTGCTACATGTAGACTAGAGATACCAACCTCCAACGTACCATACACATCAATTCCACCGTCTCGCCCTCTTTTTGTCACTTCCATATCTTCAAAACCATAACGTTCAAGAAATCTTCGGCAGAAAGACTCAAACTCTTCAGGCTCTAATGAATACAAATGGGAAACTATGCGTGCAATGGTGTCATTCTTCAGCTTATTGGCGAGATCTTTTACTAGTAATAATGTATCTACAGAATCACACTTCTCTTCTTTTGTTAACTTACGAGAGTTAAGGGGGTAAAATTCCCCATCTTCGGTTTTAGAAAATAGTTTGTGTTTTGCCTCAGAGCCCCATGTTGATGTATCGCTATGCCTTTCCATTTGAATTCTAAGCACTGCTAATGGATCTTTAGCGCCAAACTTATAGAGTTGACGTTCCATAATTTTGGCATAAGTCTGTTTAACTGTTGCGGGACTAGCAATCAAATTAAGCGCTTCAAGAGCTGCTTCCACAATTGTTAATTTTGTCATAGTTTTAATTGAGTCAAAGTTGATATTAATTGCTCTAATGGTAACTCTTCTGTCATATGACTCCAAGACATTCTTATTGCACCATTTATTCTATCTTCATCTAGTCCCATAGCTGATAAAACATGTGACGGTTTATAGCTATTAGAAGTACATGCTGAACCATTAGAAACAGCAACAACGCCCTTCAACCTCACCATTGCAGCCTCAGAATTTACACTAGGTATTGTAAAGTTCAAAACAAATGGTGAACTATTCTCACCATTAAGCACTATATCCAAAGGTGTAAGCTGCTCTATTAAGTTTGTCTTTAACTTTTGAGCATGCTTTTGCCAAGTTAAATGTTCTTTAAGTGCTATCTCACAAGCTAAGCCAAAACCAGCAATTAAAGGTACAGCTAAAGTGCCCGGGCGAAGCCCCTTTTCTTGCCCACCACCAAAGAATATAGGTGTTAAAGGTGGACGTATGAAACCACGCTTTCGCATAATTAAGGCACCAACGCCTTTGGGAGCATAAACCTTATGCCCACTGGCACTAATGAAATCAATTCGGCTACTAACTAGATCCTCAGTTAATTTTGCAAAGCTTTGTGCTGCATCAACATGAAAATAGGCATCACTACCATTTAACACTTCACAAATCTCTTGCAATGGCTGCATACAGCCTGTTTCATTATTTACATGCATTATTGATACTAATAAAGTGTCAGATCTTAAAGCTGCTTTAAATTCTTCTATATCAATTAAGCCACTTTCACCAACTTCTAAATAAGTAACATCAAAACCTTTTTCTTCTAAGTGAGCAACAGGTTCTAAAACAGCTTTGTGCTCTATTTTAGTAGTAATGATATGCTTTCTATTTTCCTTAAGACCAAACTGCTCTAACCCTAAGATTGCTATATTATTACTCTCTGTAGCACCACTAGTGAAAATCACTTCGGTTTTATCCGCTTCAACAACAGCCGCAATTTGGGCTCTGGCTTTTTCAGTAGCCTGCTTAGCTTTAACACCAAATTCATGTGTGCGACTTCCAGCATTACCAAACTCCTCCGTCATTAGTTTATAAACTAAATCCGCGACTGGCTTTAAAGCAGGAGTTGTTGCATTCGCATCTAAATAAACTGTCATGATTTTCCTAAAATTAATGGTTTTGTTGAAGACATATAAATATTTGTCAGGTATGATACCGCACTTATTTGTTCGCACGAACACATAATTCATGTTCGCACGAACATCAATAAAACAAGATAAAGTTAACACATGAACAAAATAATTTCCGGTACATCTCTCATTGCCAATAAAGGCACGCAAGCAGGTAATGAATTTTACGTTGTTATGTGCTCTTTAAAAAGGCTTAAACGAATTTTTTCCTTGGATGAACAAACTCTCCCCGTAGAAAGACGTTCGCAGCGGTTGATCAACGAAGATCGCATCCCACAGATAGCAAAGTATGTTTTAGAAAATAGGGATAATTATGTATTTTCTTCTATAACAGCTTGTATTCAAGGAAAAAGTGAATTTGAACCTTTTACCAATGAAGACGTATTTGCTAATAGTGGAAAGCTACTTATTGATGAAGATGCTGATGTATTTATTGTCGATGGTCAACACAGAACGGCGGCAATTTTAGCGGCAATAGAACAAGATAAGTCTCTTGAAAGTGAAACCATCTCTGTAGTTATCTATCCTGATAAAAATTTAGAACAACGTCAAAATATGTTTTCCGATCTTAATCAACATGCAATTAAAGTTGATGAGTCCTTACAGAAGACCTACGGCACTAGTCCTGATGAATTACTTTCTAAAAAAGTAATTTTCAATAGCCCTACTCTCTCTAAACTTGTTCATTTAGAGAAAAGTCGCTTAAGTTCACGTTCGAAAAAGCTGATAACACACAGTGGCTTAAATAAGGCGACTAAAGAGTTATTTTCACACATTGACCACAACAACTATAATTCGCTAATTCCAAAAGCCATGGCTTTTTGGGAATGTGTGGCTAAAAACCTTCCTGCATGGCAGCTAGTATTAAATGAAAAAGTAGCCAGCAGTGAGCTTAGAGATCAGTCCATACATCCTTATTCCGTAACCTTACACGCTATTGGAATTGTAGGAAGTTGGTTATTAATTAATGACAAAGATTGGAAAGTGAAATTACGTCAATTCCAAACAATAAACTGGGAAAGATCAAATCATAAAGATTGGGAAGGAAGATGTCTCATGAACGGCAGTATGAAAAATTCATCGGTAGCTGCCAGCCTAACAGCAATTAAAATTAAACAAATGATGAACATCCCACTTTCAGACAAAGAAGTAACACAAGAAAATAAATTTAAAGAGGCTAGAAATGAGTTCTGATCCAGTTTTACAGAACAAATCTGCATTTACCCAAAAAGGGTTAAAGGACGTAATTCGAGATTCTATCGACCACGTGAAAATGCTATATAAAAGTGATCAAATCCCTTGGGTTATTGGTTACAGTGGTGGTAAAGATTCAACAGCAATATTGCAAATTATTTGGTACGCGCTGCAAGAGTTAAAGAAAGAGGGTTTAACTGATAAGAAAGTACATGTTATCAGTACTGATACTTTAGTTGAAAATCCTATCGTTGCTATGTGGGTAGGTAAGTCCTTAAGTAAAATGGCTGATGAAGCTAAAGCCCAAGGTTTACCAATTATTCCTCATCGATTAACACCTGCTGTGAAAGACCGATTTTGGGTGAATTTAATTGGTAAAGGTTACCCAGCACCGCGTTACAAATTTAGGTGGTGTACAGAGCGTCTAAAAATTTCACCATCGAATACCTTCATTAAAAATATGGCTGAAAAAAATGGCGAAGCGATTTTAGTACTTGGTACACGTAAAGCAGAAAGTACTGCACGTGCAGCAAGTATGGAACGTTTTGAAAGTTCCGAAACCAATACTCGTAAAGCGTTAGGACTAACAGAAAATGGTAGTTTAGATCGTGTTTGGGTATATACACCAATAGCAAGTTGGAGTAATGACGATGTTTGGGTATACCTAAACAGCGTTAAAAATCCTTGGGGCTTTCCAAACCAAGACTTAAATAGCATGTACCAAGGTGCAACAGAAGGTGGTGAGTGTCCTCTAGTTGTTGATAAAAGCACTAACAGTTGTGGTGACAGTCGCTTTGGTTGTTATGTTTGTACTATGGTATCTGAAGATAAATCAATGAATGCCATGATAGCCAATGATGAAGAGAAAGAGTGGATGTATCCGCTTGTATCCCTACGTAACGAAATTGAAGTTAATGATTCTAATCACGCTAAAAAAATTCAAAAGTTAACACGGGATAAAGCTAATCGTGATTTTAGAAGGATGAATGGAAATTTAACTGTTCATGTTTCAAAACATGGTGCTGACTTAGTTCCTGGTCCTTATATTCAAAGCTTTAGAGAACGAATGGTCGCAAAAGTACTTGAGGCACAAATTGCAGTACAGCAATTAGGTCCCGCTGAAGTTAAAGATCTTGAGTTATTAACCTTGGAAGATCTGGAAGAAATTCGTCGTATTTGGCTTGAAGAAAAGCATGAGGCTGAAGATACTCTTCCCAAAATATATGAAAAGGTTATGAATAAACCTTACCCGGGTAAAAAAAGAGCACATCACCCTATCCTCAATACAGATGTATTAGATAAACTTAAAGTACATTGTGCTGAGCAAGGCGATGAGGACGGTCTTCTTTACCAACAAATGCGTGCGGTTATGAGTATTGCTAATAAACATAGAAATCAACTCAGGCGTGCAAAATTATCAGATGAGTTAAGCAAAAGTCTAGATAAAGGCGCTTTCAATAATCTATACGAAGCAAAGCAGTTTGCCCTTGAACGTGAACGACACCGTTTACAAATAAAATTAAATAACAGCCCAAATCTAGATAAAGATGAAATAGAAGATGCTGAAGACAAAATAATCATGATAACCAAGTCCATTAAAGAAGAAGGCTATAGTTCCCTCAATATCGAGTTTGAGGAGATTAGCGATGATACTTAAAGAATTAACATTACAAAATTTTGGTATTTACCAAGGGCGTCACACGGTTGATTTATCAGTTACTGATGAAAAACCTATAATATTATTCGGTGGCTTAAATGGTGGTGGTAAAACCACCTTTTTAGACGCTTTACAATTAGTTCTATATGGTAAACATGCAAAATGTTCAAACCGTGGCATGGAGGCTTATGGTACATATTTATCGAACACCAAAAATCGTTATGCCGCAAAAGAAGCTACGGTTGAATTAACGTTAATTTTTTCCCACACTACAGATACTAATACACACGAGTTTAAAATTATTCGTTCTTGGAATGGTGAGCTAACAGCGGAAACCAGGGACAAAGTAACTGTTTTTTGTAATAACAAAGAAGATAAACATATCAGTCAAAACTGGGATGAATTTGTAAATGAATTTATTCCGTTAACATTATCGGACCTATTCTTTTTCGATGGTGAGAAAATTGAAAACCTTGCCCACCCTGACAGAAGTGCTGAACTAATCAAAACAGGTATAGAAAACCTATTAGGTTTAGATTTACTATCGCAACTGCATATTGATTTAAGTAACGTAGAAAGAAAACGTAGAAGTGAAAATTTAGATAACACAGTTATTCATAAAGTTGCCGCACAAGAAGTTGATATAGCGGAGCAGACCACACTAGTGTCTTCGCTGAAACAAGAGATTGCGCAATTAGAAAAAGAAGCTAGCGACGCTAATTTATCTATAAATCAATCTCGCCAAGTTGTTCGCAACGCTGGGGCACATTTAATAGACGAACGAGACACTATAAAGTTTGAGCTGGGCGCTATAGAAGAGAAACTCAATACTAACCTAAATGATAGGGTTAAATTGGACGCTGGTTGCGGCCCATTAGGACTAGTGAGTAAGTTAATTACTGAAACCAAACAACAAATAGTACTTGAAGAAAAAGCCACACAAGCAAAAGTAATTGAAAGCGCTATATCTGAATATGAATTAGCTATAAAAGCGAGTTTAACTGACAGCAAAGTCTCCAGTGATGCAATGAATGCGCTTTCCAAAACGATGTTAAAGCAATCAATGGAAAGACAGAAAGTAGCAGGTACTGAATGTTATATAAATTCTGAGTTAGCTATATTTAATGGTCTCGATGCAAAGGTAGGGGACGATGAGTTAACTCGTAATAACCTCATTGAAATGCGTAGCCAACTATTTGAACAGCAAGCCCTGTTTGAAAAGAAACTTGAATCTATACCTGACTATGAAACTGTAAAAGATCTGCTTAGTGAACTTGCTGGATTTGAAGCTGACTTTAAAAAGTGTCATGTGTTACTAGCACAAAAAAATCAACTTTTGGACCAAGCTACTGCCCGTAATGAAGTACTTAATTTACGGTATGCAAATCTGTTAACACAACAAAGTAAAGATACCTTCGAGCAAAAACGCTCTGTACAAGTTTCTGAACATATTGGAAAATTAAAAACAACAATGCAAGGCTTTGCCTTACAACTTGTTAGTGAAAATGTTGAGTCATTGCAAAGCCATATTACTGAAAAATTCTTTGCGTTATCACGCAAAAGCAATTTGATTAACGGTATAAAGATTTGCCCTACAACCTTTGATTTAACTTTGTTAGATACCAAAAATGTGTCAATGTCACCTAGTCGACTATCTGCAGGTGAACGACAGCTACTAGCTGTATCTATTTTGTGGGGACTTGCTGAGGCTTCAGGTAAAGAGATACCTACAGTAATAGATACTCCATTAGGTAGACTTGATGGCAAGCACAGAAACAAGTTAATTAATAACTACTTCCCTAAAGCAAGTCAGCAAGTTATTTTACTTTCTACTGACGAAGAGATTACTGGTCAATATTATAAGCAACTAAAACCTGCTATTTGCCGTGAATTCCATATCAGTTTTGATGAAGCTAATAAAACATCTAACATTACCGAGGGCTATTTTTAATGTCACTTACCATAGATACAATCAGGCTCTCTGAAAAGCAAAAACAACAGTTAACAAAACTAAAAGGTAAGACTGGTATAGAAAACTGGAATGTCCTATGTCGCTGGGCTTTATGCATGTCTTTAGCTGAGGAAACAGCACCGCCAGTGGAAGATATTCCTTCTGACAGTAATGTTGAAATGACATGGAAGGTCTTTGCGGGTGAATACGCAGAAGTCTATTTAGCAATACTGCGTCAAACCTATAAAAAACAAAGTGCACAACTAGAAAGTGTGCACTTTGGTGACTTTTTAAAACTACATTTGAATAGGGGGATAGGGTTTCACTTAAATAATTGATTTTCTATTTCTTTTAATACCTTTTTCAATTGTTACACGATCGAGAAACCTGTAACCTACATTTTTTAAATGCTTCCTACAAACCACTTTAAGATTTGTAGGACTAGCGCTACCTAAAGGATTAACTAAGTCAATATACAGCTGCTGTTTTGATTTTTTTACCGTGCAACCTTCTTCACTACACTTTTCAGCTAGAGCGAGTATTCTAATTCCCCAATAGGGCTGAGGGACGCTGACTAAGCCTAAACTAGGGTGGTGAAATGACCTTAGTCCCCTATTAGCATCATAAATAGATAAGAATTTCCATTTATGCTTATTACAAAAACCACAACTTAAATCAATATTATCAAGATCATCAATATCTGCTCCACCACTTGAAAATGGCTGCTTATGCTCAATTTCGATGGAAATATCTCTTTCTTTTAAGCCTCTAGGTGAAAAATAATCAAAGGTAGCGGGTAAATTAAAATTTACATTCTCTCCTAAGTAACGTTTCACAGCTTCTGCACTAAATCTATACCCACAGATCCAGCAAGTTGGAGTCGTATCATATTTTTCAAGCAATGCTTCCTTTGTAGTTACTTTAGGTTGTATTCTCTTTCTCCCTCTCACTTTACCAATATATTCATAAACTAATCGAGAAACTGTTTTTGATACATCTGTAAAATTTTCAGCAGACTCAGAGAAGCCTGAGTGAATTAAACCACGACGTACGTATGAGAAAACAGCAGCATAACTAATATCATCTTTAGCCAAGTTATAGTCATAGACAGTTTCAACAAACCAACTAAGCCAAATAAATGACATATCTGACTTACAAATAACATTATTATTTGGAAATACTGCACTGGGTGGGTTTAAAATAGCCAAGGATGCTAAATTATTTGGATACCATGAACTACTTATCCCTGGTATCACTTGGTTTATATAAGCATTAAGTTCTTCCATTACTTACCAAAACTTACTCTGTATAAATTGATATGAGGCAACTTCCTAGGGTCTTTACTATAATTCGACCAGATATAAGACCACTGTTTTCTGGTACCTGGCGCATCTTTTTTAGTGTTTCTTAATAGCCAATCTCGATCAAAGTAAGTTTTATCAATATCATGTAGCCATTCATCCATAATGTCTTCTAAATCACCAAGAGACGAAATTTCAATCCCTCGCCCATCACTAATAAATCTAAAAAAATCAGCGATTAAAATAGTTAATGATATTTTATTGTAAAGGTTTGAGTCTGTATTTCCCCAGTAATTTTTTCGTTCAGGATCATCTTCAGTGGCAAAGTCCTGTTTAATTTTATTCCAGAAAGTAATGAAAAACTCTTTCCAAACACCTGAATCAGAGCCCCAGTTCTCTACTTTTTCTTCTAAAGTTTCACCTGCGACAATGTCTGATTTTTCTAAGAGCTTTCTTTTCCACACATCTGCATAGTCGGTTCTATCTGTTTCACTAAAAAACTTAGCGCCTTTCAAATCTTTAATAATAGAAACTAGTGATTTCATCACTGTCCAGGGAAGCTTCCCTGAATTTTCACCTGCAATCCCAGTTTGAACCAAGTTATAAAATGGGCTAGCAGGGTTTCTTGTAGCAAAAGAAACAGCTTTAGAGTCTTCTAGTGGTATATCTGCATCTTTCAGGCGATGAGAAACTCTTTCTAGCTCCTCGTTACTTAAAGAAGTTGAAACTATAGTGCCAAGTAATGCTGTATTTATCGGTGTGGCCTTTTGGTTAACCACTACAAATTGAAATACATGTTCTGCTGGATCATCACATAATATTAATGAAATTGGTAAATTTCTTACATACTTATCAGTTAGTTGTTTAGTCGCTTCTTCAGGCTCAATGCCACTAACAATTAGGTTTTCTATTTCCTCTTGTACATCTGCTTTAGAAAAAATTGTTTCTAAATGAGCTATTGCACCTTTAAGCCTATGTTGTCCATCAACAATAGTCGCAGGAAGTAAATACGAAATGATAGAATCTTTATCAAACCCTAATATATCTTCAACATCATCTTCTATATTATTTAATATTTCTATTCTACAACTAATTTCTTGCCATAAATCTGTTATATGTGATGACTCCAACTCAACCCTTTCAGCTTCATTGCTTTCATTTTCAGTATTAGAGCTATCAGTGTAATATAGCGATTTAAGTTGATCTAAAAGTGCCTGATTTAAGGGAGTTTCATTAAGTTTCTCGACTCGTTCTTCAAGTGTCGATTTAAAAAGAACTAAAATATCCTTTAATGAATAAGTTGAGTAATCTTCATATTTAATCAGCACCTTTCCTTTCTGTACTCTAATATCACCTTCTACAGTTTCATCTGGGAAAAAGAAAACTCCTGATTTAGTATTATTACTAGAGTTCCTAGAAGCACATAACAGTGGATTTTGTATGATATTTTTCTCATTTGAATAAAAGCTAACCAAACTTTTCATTCGCTCAGTTTTAATATTACGCTGGAAGCCTGAAGACTCAACATTATCGAAGTTTTTCTTTTGAGGGACACCCGCCCAAATATTAATTTCATTTGCACTTGCACAAAATGAAACTGTTAGCTCACTGCGACTTGTTTGTTTAAAAGCAATTGCTTCATATTCTATTTCTATCATTTTTGTTCCTTCATAATTCCCAAAATGCTTTATCTTTAATTTTTTGTACTTTTTTATCGCCATCAACATAAAGGCTATAATGCTTATCAAGCTCACGAATTGATTTCATCAATTGCTCTTGATCAGTTTTATCATCTTTATTGAAAATGGATTTAATATCTTAACTTTTTATTGAGCCATAACGCCCCATATTGAAATCATTCCACCTTTTCCCAAAGGCGAGTGGCTGAATTATATTTCCCACCTTCATTTATTAATAACCCTGTCACTGAGTAATCAACCTCTAGACCTGTAAGAGATTCAACCTTAGAATTTATTTCACCTATTTTCATAGGCCTAGTCATATCTTCTAATACTTTACGTATTGCTTGAGAGTTCGTATATCGCCGAGTATCTTCTCCCCAGATAGACAAACCCAAAAACATTGAACGACCTAAGTAAAATCGTTCATCTCTTTGTGCAACATTAAGTAATGCATAATCACCCACTTTAATATGGGCTAACTGGTTTTTTGCTAAAAATGAATCTACCTCTGTAACATGAATACCTTCTTGCTTTTCAGTTAAGAAGCTATTAAGTTTTTCAAGACATAACGCTTGGTCACCTTCTGTAATATTAAGATCACGCTCGATTAAGCCCCATGTGTCAGGACCTACTTGTAGCATTCTTTCAGTCGCTTGGATTTGCAATGACTCATGCACCCCTCGAATAGCTTCCAACTTAGCTTTTATCTCACTTCCTTTAAGGGGTTTACCAGCATCTTCTAATATTTTGGTAAATGCATCAGACATATCAACTCTGTCGGTTGGTAATTGACCTGAGTCAGTTCTAGCCCAAACGTTTTTGTTCAAGTAGGTTAAAGTGTTGGAGTCATCAAGAATAATATTTAATATATATAAATCTAACTCTTTGGGTAAAGAGGGAAACTTAGCTTTTAGAGAATTCAGTAACTCTGTTACATGCCACTGTTTAGAAAGTGGACCTCCATGCATTGTTTTCTCAATTACCGTTCTAATATGCGAGCAAATGATACCTGATATGGGATTAAAGTGAGGCAGACCATAAACACCTCTGGCAAACAGCACACCACCTTGGTTTGCAATGGCGTTATGAGCAGTTCTAACGTCTAACTTTCTCCCAATAATGTCCGATGCCCTTTCTGCTATTTCAGAAAAGTGAATCGGTTTTTCTGCTTGCTGTAACACCGTATAAACAGCAGTTTCCCCTGTTTTACCATACGCAATTAGCAATTCATCCTGAGTTGAAAACTGTAGTATCTCATTGAAAACATCCCATAGAGCTGGCAACAGCTCTAAAGCCCCCTTAATTTCTAAAGAGGCTTTGAATGTTAGGTTAACATCTCCTTTAGTCCAAACTTTATCTTTTGCTTTGTTTTTCAGAGACTTTCTAAATCCACTGACTAAAGTTTCCCAGTCTTCCTGACAAATTCTGGAAATAACGATGGCACCATTTATACTAAGAAGCCTAATTTGATTTTCAGAAAAAAGCTCAATAATAGCGGCTAGATTTTGGTAGTTACCCAGAAAGCCAGAGAACCATTCATCCTCAACTTCTAACATTTCTAAATATAAGGGATGCTCGCGATTAAGTAGCAACTCTCCTAATTTGATAGCTATACAATCATCCCAATACTCAGTGGTAATGATTTTACTTAGGCTCTTCTTTTGTATTTGTCGAATACGTTCACGAGTGACACCAATTATTTTACCAACTTCTTCTAATGTTTTTACTGGCTCTTGGTAACCAGTTCTATATTCTAGAATTTGACGAGCATTATCTTTTAATTCTGATAGTGAGTTTTCAAAATGTTTCTTTAAAGGTATTTTGGCAACATAGTCAAAGTTAGAGCCTTCTGTCAGTTTACTTTCGTCAACCTCTTGACTCTCTTCATTTTCGATATTACGATTTATACCAATACCGTCACAGTTTACAGGTAGTAAAAAGGATAACTTCTCAACACTTTCATCTAAAGCTTTGCATAAATCTTTTGCTGACTTTCTACCGAAATTTGGCCACTTCATCATTTCATCTAATGAATAGCCAAGCGACTCCTTTAAAGAAAATATTTTTTGCACACTAAAGACATTGCTAGTTCTTACCGTTAAATCTAATTGACCAATATGAGCCTCTAAAATAGAAATAGGTAATATAGGTATTAATTCAGATGGATCTTCAATATTTATAGAGACCTTCAGCTTTTGATAGCGAATTAGCTCTAGGTCTCTTATTTGAATATCTGATAAACAATTCTTATTTTCAAAATAAGATTTTTCATCAAATATACTATGTGAAAAGCATATTTCAGCTAATTCAGGGCTAGAGTCTGGTAGCTCTTTTAACCAATCTTGGTAATCTCTAGGTGTCATGTTAAGGGCAAAGAATTGACCTGCTCTAGTTTTACCAAAAAGAGTTTTTGAAGACTTGTGGGAGTACTCTGTATCTTTAGTATGTCTATTGAGCTCTACATTTAAGACACTGACAGGTTTCTTTGCACCAAACTTAAAAAGATTACGTTCTATTATGTAACCATAGATTTCTTCTTTTGACATTGCTTTATCTAAAGACTCTAGAACTTCAAGCGCTGCTGATGCAATAGTACGATTGTTATATTCTGCCACAGGGCTTTCAATTAGTGCTTCACAGGAAGGAAACTCACCTTTATCTGCCATTTCAACGCTATAACCAAAACCAGTTAACAGCTGAAACAAAGGAAGCTTACTATTATTATCTACTGGGTTAATACTCGTATTATATTCTGCTGGTAATGACCACTTTACACTTCCTGAAACGAGTATTCTTCCATGAAATTGTTCAACGTCTTCATAACTAGGTAATTGGGGTCTAATAAAGCCAATATGAATTACACCGATCTTCTCAGAAAATGTTTCATTATTCCACAAATTATAAATTGAGTTTAGTTCTCTATGCACAGTGATATCAGCAATTTTTGATTCACTAATTACACAAAAAAACATTTTCAAAGATGACATAAATTTAACTCTTATCTAATAAGTAATCAGTTAATGGTAATTCACCACGTTGTTGGAAGTGCTGATAAAACTCTTTAATACCTTGCTCTGCTAATTGCTCAATGTAGCTATAGATAGCGACTTCTTTTGGGCATGAACCTAAGCACTCAACAACGGTAAAAAGTGTTTTATCCGGATCTAATTCATTTACCCTAAATACTGCATTACTTTTATCATTAAGTGCAGGCGGTGTTTTGTTTTCTTTAATCCCTAATGCGATGGCTAATCGATAAAGATCAAATTTAATTAATTTTACCGTTTCTCTTTTTGAGTCTTGCTCTGGGTTTAGTTCAACCAATAATTCATCAAGTTGTTGCGCGGCTAATGGTGTTAAGCCTATTCGGTTAGGTTCGTTCATTAGCTGCTCCTTACAATTTGAGATTCTGTTGATGAAATTCTTTCTATCTGGTAACGGGCACCTATTCGCTCTGCAAAATGAGATAAATCTCTACTTGGATCAATTTCACCTTCATGAACAAGTAAAATGACTTGATCAGCCATTTTAGGCAAGTACTTGAGTACATTACCTCTATGCTTAGGATCTAATCGCCCTAATGGGGTATCCATTACAATTGGGCCTGATTTTCTAGCGGTTTTGTTTAAACCGTCAATTAACGACAGCGCTACTATTTGCTCCGCACCGGCACTGCGTTCTTTTAAAACATTTCCTGTATGGTCAATAATCGAAAGGCCATAATTCTTATTAATTTCTAAACCCGTATATGTATGCTCTGTTGTCAACTCGCTGAATGCATGCGAGGCATAGTCCGCAACTTGTTCTCTTAAACCATCTCTCAATTCATTTATACTCGTTTTAAACAAGACTTCTAAATCTTGGTATAAATTAACTCTGATAGTACTAGCTTGGCCCTCACTACCTGTACTTTTTGATATCAGAGTTGAAATATGGGCTTGGGAATCACCTAATTTATTTAACTTAATATTTGTCTCTTTAATATCATTTTCAAGTTTGAATAATTGATTACCTAACTTTGATTTTTTCTCTCTCTGTCGCATAATTTGATCGGTATCGAAGCCTCTAATTTCATCTTCTATATCATCAAGGTCCGTTTCAATCTTAATAATATTTACTTGCATTTTCCTTTGCTTTGAAACTAGTTCACAGATTCGTCTACCTTCATTACTTGACTGAATTTTAGATAGTTTATCTATTTGGGCATTTATTTCCGTAACATCATCAAGGTTAACATGAGACAATTCGGCTTCAGCTTTCAGCTCAATAATTCTATGCTCAATTACATTCATTTCATTTTGCGGAATATCCTGAGTACAAGTCGGGCAGATAGGCATATCCAGACTTTTTTGTAAATCTGATATCTTAGAGTCCAGTACTGCTTTTGCTTTAGTTGCTGTCAACAAAGAGTCACGTTTTGCCTTTAGCTCTGTTACAAGTGGCTGGACACCTTTAAATAAAACATCCTTCCATGAGCTTTGAAATAGTTTCCGTTGTTCGTCTGCATCATATGCCAGCTGTACTTCAATTGTTTCTCGCTTCCCTTTTAATACATCAAGTTCATATTTTTTCTTTTGAACAGCTTCGGTATTTTTAAGCTGATCTTCAATATCATCAATTTGCTTTTGAATATCTCGTTGCTGTATTTCTAAATCGCTAACATCTTTTTCGAGTGTAACTTGTTTTACTTCATTAACTCTTTGTTGTTCGGCGTACATTTTTGCATCTGAAGAGTTCTTAGCATCTCTTGCTTGAATCCTTCGAGCATCCTTAAGTAATGAGGTAAATTCATTTCTACCATTAATTAGCGCTGGTACACCAAGAGCTTGTTCTATATGTTCTTTAATCTTATCGCCTTGCTCACTCTGCTCAACAAGTAAATTTTCATATTCTTGTAATAATTCACCATCAAACAGGAAAAAACGTGAAATTTCTTCAGGGGTAACTTTATTTATTTCATTTACAATCAAATCCCCAGTAACAACTTGATTGTCTATTTTAAGGCCAATTGTTTCTTCAAAATCGCCATCATTTTTTGGTATTGAAACGTGAGGTTTCTTATCTACTTTCCTACGTAATTCATATTTTCGTCCTTCATGGCTGAATCTTAAGATGATTGACATCGACCAATCACCTTCTGAAGCAGCAATACTATTGACTAAATTAATTAAAGGAATTTTTCTTAAATGTCGACCTACCGCAAGCCCATAAAACCCCCAACGTATTGAGTTTAAAAAACTTGTTTTACCTCGCATATTGTCACCAAAAAGTAACATGACATTTTGAGTTTCATGCTGAGGGAATTCTATTTTTTGTTCGCCTTTATATGGCATAAAATTACAAATAGTTAATTCTTGAAGTTTCATATCAAATCAGTTCCTTGTTGCTCTAAAACACGCTCTTCAACAATCGCCTGTATTTTAGTTACTGTATTTCTGTCTTTATCATACTGATGTTCTTTCTGTATTTGATAGCACTCTTTTATAAGCTCTTCATCAATATTTTTTCCAAGCTTTGAATTAAGTCTCAATAAGACCGCTAGTGGATCACTTTTGTTTGTCATCTTATTCTTCCTCGATTCCTTCAGAGTCTAATAGTCCATGTTCTTCAGGGTCTATTCCTAACTCTATTGCTATATTAATTAGTTTATTTGAACCAGATTTATTAATCGCTGTTTTTGAAAACTGTATACTTCGTTGTAACTCACTTTTGAGTAGTGATAATTGGCCAGGTTCCTTTTCTAAACAAATTGGGACCATTACGGCATCATGTATTACTGCTTTGTATTTACCTGGACAGGTACGGAGTACCCGGCCTCTTCGTTGGATAAACTGCCGCGGGTTCTGAGAAGATGCTAGAATGATTGCATGAGAAATCTTAGGGATATCAACACCTTGATCTAGGCATCGGATTGAAACCATAATACCCCCAAACCTCTTGAACCATTCTAGTGAAGCAGCAGCATCCCCTTCCATATTTGTATGGTACTCGCATGGGGAATAACCCATAGTCTCGAGTCCTCTCATCACTTCACCAAGCTGATATTGATCTTCGCAATAGATTAACCAGCTTTCACCTTCGGTGTAATTATTTACAATAGTCTTAATCGCATAAGGAACTTTAGCTTGTGCTTTTTTAGCTATTCTTGCTCTTTGAATTAACATATTTTGCAACCTTGCCGAAGGTATAAGAGAGCCGTTATCATCCCTTTTAGAGCGAGCAAACTCCTTAGATATCTCTTTTGTGGCAATTTCCCACAACTCCGACTCTTCAATCGTAAATCTAATTTCCTGAGGCAGGTACTCATACTCAACTAATCGACCATTTTCAATGGCATCAACTAGAGTAAACGGTGGCTGTACTATAGGACCAAAGTAATCAATTATTTTCTGGGTACCTATTGGGTCGCTATATCTAACAGGAGTTGCGCTTAAGCCTAACTTTTTACCTGCTCTAATTGTTAACGCTTTTGAGTTTTCTTTACTACCTATCTCATGTACTTCATCAGCGACTATCATTAAGTGTTCGCCATCTGCAATACCGCTAAGAAAATCAGAGAGCCTCGCCGTAGGCATTGTCACTAAGACAACTCTTTGTCCAAAACCGTCACCTGGTTGCATGAAATGAAATAGTCTACGGTTTTTTCTCCACCTATTATGACCATCACCAGCTTTAAGTATCGTAACCTCTGGGATTTCTTCCTTTATTTCTTCAGCCCATTGTTTATGTAATAAACGATCAGGAACTAAAACAAGAGCTACACCATCTTCGATTAGATGTTCTTTTAACGCAGTTAGCGCCGTAAAAGTTTTGCCGCTACCTGTGGCGTGCTCAAAGATCCCCTTGTACCCCTGATTCTTCCAGCCTTCTAATGCTTCTTTTTGATGAGGTAATGGGCTCCTCTTATTGAGAGATACTGAGGTTTTTTTATTTTCATGTTCACTTCCTAAGGAAAAGTAGTCTGTAAGGTCTTCTGGAATGATTTCATCCATTGAATTTAATCCTCTTTCTTCTAGTCTACTTTTTGCTACAGCAGGAAAATCGATAATGTCTAATTCATCAATTTGGTTTGACCAGAGCTTTTTAAAATACTCTTTATGCCGCTCGACTTGACGCTCATCTCGACCTTCCTTCCAACTACAAAAAACATCAAGTGACTCATAATTTCCACGCTCGTGCCAACCACTCCATGTCTCATTAACTGAGCCTTTAAAGGAAATGGAAGAACTACCGCCAGTTAAGATACCAAGCTTTTCATGGTAAATTCCTGCTGAATTTTTTCTAAAGGCTATTTTTACTTCCAAGATATTTAATTTTATTAACGTTGCTAAAGCTTCGGTATTTTTAATCGATGTATTATCCTGTAATAGTGTATCAACTGTATGGAGTATTTCTTGCTTAGCTTTATGAATATCACAATCATACCCTTGATCTAAAGCATCAATATCTGCTGCTGACAATGAAGGTGAACAGACAAGTTGAATTTTTCCACCTCTTTTAGCAAAGTTAATAATTGCAGGGCCAATAATAAGAAATATAGTTGAGCTAAAATAACCAACAGATCGTTGATAAGTTTCACTTTGATTTAAACAAGGTAAATAGAAATCTTCTACAAGGTTAGCTTCACCTGTACGGTACTCTTCTTTCAAATTAAGAGATTCTATATCCAACTTACGTGCCTCTTCAGAATAACAAGCATATTATTCATAATTCCCAGAATGCCTTATCTTTTATTTTTTGTACTTTCTTATCACCATCAACATAAAGGCTGTAATGCTTATCAAGTTCACGAATGGATTTCATGAGTTGCTCTTGATCAGCTTTATCGTCCTTATTGAAAATGGATTTAATGTCTTGATTCTTTATTTGACCAACACGGTGCACAATCCAGCTTAATATGTAGGCTGAATAGTCATTTTCACTGGTTTTAAAGTGGGTAATATCCTGTGTTGACAGAATAACGCCAACGCCATATTCACGGCCTTCTTTAAGTACTTTACGCAGGCTTGGGAAGTTTTGTGACATGAAGTTATCGGCTTCATCAACCAGTAGTAGTTTAGTGACTTGTCTGAAATCCCCTTGCACCTCTGGTTTGCCCTGTTTTTGCATTTGTGAATAAAACAAATCAAGCGTTAGCGCGACTACCAGGTTTTGTATTTCACCCGGATAACCCGCCAGCTCTATCACTGTAATGCCATCAACTAGTTCGTAGAGGGATGTACACTTGGTAATGTCAGTTTCAAATATTTCTAGCTCGTGAAGGCTTTCTAATGCTGCGTATAAAGAGTCTTCTGTAGGTTCGCTTTCTTCAAACAGTGCCCATACATCAGCAATGGTTGGTGCAGGTTTATGCCATGTACTTGGATCTGCCTTTTTAATACCCGCTAAGTCATACGCTTCACCAATTAGCTTACGTAACTTAAGTGTTTGTTTTTGCCCTAAGCCAAAGGCTTTACCCATAGTTTCAGAGAAACCGCGCGCGGTATGCACTGGCAACATAGGTGTATCACCAAACAGACTTAGTGGGTTATAAGGTAGCTTATGTAAGTTAAACTTTTTACCTTGGGTGGCAGTTAAAAACTTATCGTCCACATAATCTGATTTGTAATCAAAAATTAGAATTCCGATAGGTTTACCATCAACATTGTTATGTTGATTACGGTGCAACTGAGTAACTACAGATTTAGTACATTGGGTTTTACCTGTACCCATAGTGCCAATAATACCTGAGTTGGTATTCATGAACTTAGCGGTATTGGTAGGCTCCCATAGTACTTCTTTATCGTTTTGTACGTTATGCCCGATTAATACTTTTAACGTATCGTTAGAGCCATAGCTTGCCTGTGGGTCTGCGGCTTTATCTAAGCCCGTTTCTACTAACTGCTCTGTTGCTTGAGCCTTGTAGTTTGCAATTGAACCTTGCGCAGACTTTGCTGTAGTTTGGCCACTTTCTTTATTCGTTTCTTCAGCACTAGTAATAACAGTTTTTACACTGGTGGTTTCTGCTAACAAATATTGCTCTGGAATTTTACTTAAAGTATCAGAGCAAGCATCGGCCATTAATGTAGTTAATGGTGTACTCACTAAGTGATTTAAATTAGCTGTTGGCAGCTGAATTTTAACAATGTTATCTACTTCTTCAAAGCTTGCGTCAAAGAAGGTGTCATTCTCTACCATGGCTACTAAAAAGCCTTCTGGGTAGTCTTGTAATTCTACTAATTGGTAATCACCCTGCAACCACCATTCACGTTGTTTTAACAGTGACTCAAAGTAGTCAGGCTGATAAAGGTTGTACAACTTGTATTTATCAATCTGCATCAGTATTTGACGTATAAACAAACCACGATACAGGTGCCCTGCTAAATCATCACGGCCTAGAATATCTTGCGTTAAATAACGCTTTAACTCTTTAGCTTGCTCTACCCCTTTTTTGTGGGTTTGCTTAAGCCCTGCTTTTACTTCAAGCGGTAATAAGTACAATTGATTGTCTTTAAAACCGACAAATAACACATCATCTGAAATGGCGCCCGATTTATAACCTTGAAGGTTGCGTGAGAAATCACTATCGTTCATTTTTAAACCGATGTTACCTGCCACTCGGATCATCTCAGCAACAGACAAAGGCACCCAAGTAATATCAGATTTTGCTAATAAGCAGTTAATATACTTATAGGCACCAATAATGCCCTTCTTCTCTTTTCGTTCATTGCTATTCGCGGTGATCATTTTTAATAACCACTCACCATTAAAGGCATTAAACTCTTCAATAATGCCACCTTCATCCTGCTCTAATACTTTTTTATACAGCTCCGTTTCTTTGGTCACGGTTATGGCATCGTAATTGGTTGAGTTGGTATAATTATCAGAATAATGAATAAGCACCATGTCTTTAGCACTATCAAAAAAGTCTAAAGTCACTTTAGGGTCAATAATAGTGGTCCAAATGGAGTTATCGTATGAACGCTCAAGCAGTGTTTTAAAATCATCACTCACCGCTAGTGCTAATGAATTAGCGCGACCATGTTGCACATTGGCTTTTCTAGCAGGTTTAATTAAACCATTTAAACGCTTAGCCATGCTTAGGTGGGCATTGTTATCCGTATCAACATTTTTCAAACCAAACGCGGTGAAGTAACTCTCTTCTTTATTATCAGCAGCTTCACCTGCTAATAGGCCATGACAAACTACGCCACTGAGCTCTTCTAATACGTTAACGTCTGTCGGTTCAACTTTATGATGATTCCTAAAGAAGCTAAGGTGAGCATAAGCTTGCGGTTTTGTTTCACACTCTTGGTTACGGAACTTGCTGTAGGTTAAGCGTGTGCGTAATAGATCGATAATGGTATCAGCTTGCTCACGAATTTTGCCTTTGTCTAATCCATATAATGATTTCAATTCATCATAACTGGCTGTTTCTGCGAAGCGGTCGAATTCACAACGTGTTTCTTTGTCATCATATAGGTTTACATGAATATGACAGACTTTATCTTTTTGCGTTTTAACATAGTCCACCAACCCCATAAACAGCTCAACATTTTTATGATTGTTTACTGAGTTGATAATGAGTGTGGCTTTACTACCTGCTGTAAATAACGAGCTAAAAGCATCTTTAAATTCGGTGACTTTGTCTTTCACCAATTTACGTACGTAGCTGTAACTTGTTTCTTGGTGTGGTACTAACGCTAACCACATGCAGTTGTCTTTTTCTAATTTACTAAAAGCAAATTCATGTTTTGGATGATACACAAATGGCAATAAACCACGAGCATTTAAACGGGACAAAGTAACTGGGGGTAAGGTTTTAAAGCTGCTGTTATCGTCACTATTATCGTTAACTATCGCTGTTGCTAGGCTCAAATGATAAGCCAACACTAGTGGATGAAATGGCGTTATGTATTCATGGCACTCTTCATTTTCTTGGTACTCTGCGTAGCCGATATTTACTAACAACTTTTCAGCTTTGGTTAGCATTACATCAAAACCAATTGCCGCTAACGCTTTGTTGTAAGTTTCAACTATTTCAGCGATTATTTCTCTAAACTCACTGCCCCAGCTAGATAAGCTTGGTAAGGTTTTATTTGCCGTGCAATATTCAAATAACGTTAAGTATGCGAGGTATAACTCAGGAAAGTCAGCTTCAATCGCTTTTAGCTCTACACTATTTTGTGGTTCAATATGTAGGTTTAATAACTGTTTATCTAAAAAGTCTGCTTCACGTTGCAACAGCGTTAAACGACGGCCCTTAGGCGCAACTTCTTTATTGTCTAGCAGTACTTTGTTTTTGTTACGGTTAAAGCATGCGAAGTAGTCATCTTTAAATAGCTGAACAAAACGGTCAGTATCTAACATAAGTGGTAATGATAGAGAGTCTGACGCTACAGCCCCTTCTACATTGAACTTTAAGGTGCCTGTTGGGCTAGTTACTTCAAAAATAACATCATTTGACTCATTAGCTAATGCTGCAAAGTCTATCTCTTTGATCTCTTGGTTATCAAAAACTTGACCGGTTTGCTCTAATTTAGTTTTATTGCCCTGCTCGGCAATTGCAAAAATATTATCTTCTGTTTGCAGTGTAATGCGCTTTTTACCCGGCTCAATTAAGAAGATATTTTCAAATGAAGGTAAGTAAAAGCTTTCTGCTGTTATTATCAATACACGGAACTTATAACACTCAGCTGTTTTATCCCTTTTCAGTATCAAACTAAAATATGTAGGCTCACCAGTAAATGCGCCTGTTACTGTAACCTTACTGCGTTTACCACCACCGTTACTAGGCGACTGAATTTCAATACTTGGGTCTTTAGTGTGCTGCAGCTTAAGTTGGCTCTTCTCTACCTTACCACCTAAGAAGGTTAGCGACAGATCAAAACTTTTTTGACCTGGCTCTAACGGTAAAATTATATGCTGTTCACGTTTACCCACTTTAGTATCTGACTTACTTTTCTTAGCAGGTTTGTCAATTTGTTGTGAGCCTATTGCTTCAAGCTCTAGTACATTACTTATATTACGCTTTTTCTCATCTAAGCAATCAGCAAATGTTAGCTTTGTTTTCCAGTCTTCTAATTTTTCATCGGAAAAGTGTTTATCAACAAATTTTTCACTAAAGTCATTCTCGGCAAATTTTTCACCAAGCTCTGTTGAAAATCGCTCAGTTACTGTATTGATACGATCAAACAGCTTTTTGTTCTCTTCTAAACGGTTGTTAATTTGCTCTGGTTTTCCGCTCCAGTTCAATATTTCAGGATCATCTAATAAACCCAGCTCATGAAACTGTAAATCACCATCTAAAATAGCTTTGTACAGTTCCTCAAAACCAAACATTGTTGCGCCATCTTCCACGATTTGTGCAAAGCGGTGTTCTAGCAGGCATTCAGAGACCTTTCGGTCTTTTGCATGAGGGTCAATTAAGCCTTGTAAAGATTCTTTGATTTTTTCAGGGTGCCAAACACCATCTTCTTGCGCAATATCTTCAGCTGAGTTGATTAATGTGTCTAACATACTGTTATGAATAACTAACAGCGCACAACCTTTAAAGTCACCTTGCTGACCAGCTACTTCATCACGTAAATGAGAAATAAAGTTCTCAGAATAACCGTTACCATTTTCACTGTGCAACACAGGTAATAACTTAGTATTACCGCACGTTAATGCATTAATACTGGCGTTTTCAATGACTATTTTATCATCACTTTTTGCAATAAAGGCATTATATAAACGTTGACTATTTTTGTTGTCTGGCGATTGAAACTGATAACGATAACCGTGCTGCAGCTTTGTTTCATTTAACGCTAAAAATTGCTCAGTTAAAAAGGTCTCAAATTGTTTTTCTGACATAAACTGCATCTCCACTATCACTCATACGTTCAACATTGCCAATTCGTTCAAAGAAGTTGATTAAGGCTTGTTGGCTCTGTTTATCGAAAAATACGCCTCTTGATTCAAAGGCTTTGATTAACTCGTGAAAACGAAGTTTATCTTGCTCACCTATTGCTAAGTTGGTTAATAACAATAGGTAATCTTGGTTAAATACTAATACACGCCCTGCTCGGCCGCGCGATTGTGCAAAGTGCCCGCAAAACTCTGACTCTGCCGCTTTAACATAAAGTTTGTTTATCTCGAAGCGAGATTCTTTTGCGCCAAACTGCATTCGGCTCATTTTAAGCAAGTCTGCAAGTACATCTTGCGGGTTTTCACTTTCGCTTAAGCTGAAGTTTAACTCTCGGCTTTCGTTAAATGCTTGTGCGTAGTTTTTAAGAAAGATAGCTGAGCTAGGTGTTTGCTGTAAATTTTCAGCTAACGCCCATAAAGGCTGAATAGTGTTCACTTCTTTATCAATTTTTTTAGCTTGTAAGCTTTCATTCATTGATAGGTAAGGAAAAATGTTCCATAACGATTCTGACAACTGCTTAAAGCCATAGTCTTTTACTAAATATCGTTCATCACTCGCTTTTTCACTGTCTAAAATGTAATAGCTTAGTTGCGCTTGTGGCTCTCCTTTTTGCCAACCTTTTAAATTAAGTGCTAACTGCGCCGTATATAGGTGTGCATAAAGGCGTAGAAACTCTTTGAAGTTTGCTAGCAGATACTTAGGTCTTTTACCTAAAAAGCGTAAGTCTTGTTGCAAGTGATTAGCCATAAATGGCAGGTATGGTGCTTCGCTCGGCTTAGAGAATGTTAACTTCCCTTCAGTTTCTTTTACTTCCTTGCTGCGCTTCATTAGCTTTAACAGCTCTGAGTAAAGTTCATCTTCTAAGAAGTTGAACTTATTGTTGGGTTTGTCATGAAAAAAGAAGTTTTGTAACTGATTAGCAAACATAGCGCCTAAGCTTGCATCTCTAGCGCTGCCTTTTTGTTTAATCGTTTTAAACAATAAAAACTCAGGAGATATTTTGAAGATTTCTTCATTTTCAAAATACATTTTTTCAAGAACTGGCCAAAACTCACTTTCATCAAGTTTAGCTTTGAAGCTTGTTTCACAACTTGCTTTAAATTTTAAAAGTGCAATTTCTAACTCGGTTGTGTCCCCCTCTGTTACGGCTAACTTTTCATCGGCAGTTAACTTTTCAAGGTGTAACTCTTTACGAAATGATGTTTTAACCACATAACCTAATACACTGTCCCAATTAAAAATGTCTTTTCTATCTTTAGTGTTTATCGGGAAGTAGGTTGTTAAGGTATTGTTTTTTACATCGCCTTTAGTCTGAGGTAAGTCAGCTCTTAACATTAAACTCATAATCCACTCACCTCAAAATCTTCATCATCTACGTTGGTAATTTTATATTGTTGCTGGCCTTTACCAACGATATATAAGGTATTTTCGCTGTTAGCTATATCAGCAATTTCATCCACTAATTCATCAAGTAATACAACGGTATTTTTGTCATGTTTGTTTGGTCGATAACCTGCAACAATGCGCTGCATTAAATTCAGCAAGTTTATATTTACCTTCAAGGGTAAGGTTTTATCGCCAACCCGGAAGTGAGCTGTAAAGTATGAGGTGTTAGCCTCGTCGTTATTTTTCACCTCTTTTAAGTCGGCTTTTAACTCAAGGGATGAAGCTAAGAAAAAGCCATTATGCTCGGAGATAAAGAACTCACCTTTGGCCAATTTTGGTGCGTTACGGTTGTTATATTTATGAATGGCTGTGATCGCAGTATGTCGGTAGAACTGACGTAATTTTTCTTTTTGCTCCGGTGAGCTATCAAAGTCAGTATGCAAATGCCAAACTTCTGAATAATTGTCTATCAAGTGTTCATCAAAATCATTAGCAAATTGCTTATGATATTCATTGCCATAGTCTGACTTTCTTAATACATAAAATAGGCGTAAATAAGAGTCTGCATTTTGACCGCGACGTATACCAAGATCTGTTAGTGCTGCTTTGTAATTTTCAAAGTCAGGGTCTGGTAGTTGCAAAGTGTTAGATAAGATAAATTTATCTATTTTTTGTGTACGTTTAATCGATGGGTCAAAATCTGAGATTATATTAGTTAACTCGTTATCACCTTTTTTAAACAAGTTATCAAACAAATAACCTGGCCCAGCCAGTAAATGAAAAATAAAGTCTAATAACGCACGTGCTGTTAGGAATTGGTCTTTCATTAAACGTGCTTTAAACAAGAGATCAATGATTACGTCTTGAACTTCTTCACGCGCTAGTAGCTGGTAGTTTGCACAAAGCCTTTTGTCTGGGCTTTGTTTTTGCATTTCAACATCAAAGTATTGGCGTATTAAGTTGTTCTCATTTTCGGTAATATTTGCGGTAATTTTTTGTAGCAGGTCTTTCGCGAACTGGGATGTATGACCATCAATCTCTAAGGTAAACTTAGGGTAGTCTTCAAAGTCTAAATAGGTATGGTTGTCTGGTGTTGGCTTTTTATCTAAAAAAGCTTTAATAGACTCTTTAATTTCAGGAAGCGAACCTTCTTCCGCATAGTTTCCTAACATGCCGGTATTAATGCCAACCACTAGAGGTTTATTGCCTTCAGTGAAGTCTTGAAAAACTTTATCGAGGGTTTCTATTGCTGATTCATTTGGCTTAAAACTATGCGTTGCATCAAGGTGAAAGTTAGCTCGGTTACTAAAATCATGGCAATAGTTGGTTAAAATTTCAGATTTACCATCCCCACTACTACCACACAAAAAGATGATTTTTTTGTCATTTGGTGAAAGGCTAGATAGTTGCTTGAGGAAGTCTTGCTCTATATTAGTTTTTATATATAAGTATTTTTTAACTTCATCTAAAGCAACAGATACGGTTTGTGCCCTATCGGTTGAAACAGCATAGGGTGAAGATTTTGAAAGTACCGAAAGTACTTCACGTAATGACAGTGATTCTTGCATTATTAATTACCGGTGAGAGGTTTTAATGTAAAGAGGTTGGGCTTAGTGCCAAAAGCTATTTTCGATGGTTTTTTAAGTAGTGATCTTACTTTTATTAAGATTGTAGAGATGTGCAAGATGTTTTCCTTAACATTGAGAATAGTGTATTTCCTATAATACAGGCTAAAGGTGAAGCATTTGTTACAACTTGTCAACAAATTGTATTAAATCAAAGGCTTTTAGTGATCGATATCAACTAAAAGATTAGTGATTCAAAAAATAAAATGAATAATCAAAGTATCTCATTCGCGACTAGTGTGTGTTGTTAGCTATACTTCTTCATTGCAACGTTCTACTTCCTTATTCAAATTTCGGTGTATATACATGATGCTAAGTAATGAACTGATAGTGCTCGTCCCTCTGATAATTGTATTTTTTCTTGGTTACCTTGCTCAAACAACTGGGCTTTGTATGGTTAGAGGGGTTAATGAACTGAAACAAGGCAACCCTTCTTTCTTATTAGCCATACTACTTAGTGGCACACTTTCTTGGGTTGCTGTGCTTTATGCCTTTTATTTCGATATTGCCATTCACTTTAAGATTTATAGTGCAAATATTTGGGTTGCTCTTGGAGGAATTATTTTTGGTTTAGGCACAGCCTTTAATCAAGGCTGTGGAGTGTCAACGTTAAGCAAGTTATCTCGTGGTGATTTAACCATGATTGCTACTCTTTTAGGTTGGCTGATTGGTTGGTCTTTATTAGCAAACTTATCAATCAACTTTACGCCCAAACAACTAGCAATGCCTTCGGAGGTTGAATATTCATTATTGTTAGTACTGTCTCTTGTTTTAAGTATTTGGGTTTTACTCGGTGATTCACGAAGAAAAAAGCTGTGGTTTAGCATGATGGGTATAGGGCTATTAGCAGGTTTCTTGTTTTTATTAGAGCCTAGCTGGCCGCCAAGTGGCTTACTGAATGACTTAAGTGGTAGCTTATTAGGTGTTGATGGCAAGGTTATGCCAAGCATGACTCGCTTTGTTATATTTTTAGCGCTTCTTACTGGTATGGCAATAGCTGCCTGGCGTACTCGTCGATTTAAGCTGGAATTACCTAATATAAAACAAAACACTTTACACCTTGTTGCTGGGGTATTTATGGGCTTAGGTGCTTCATTAGCCGTAGGGGGTAACGATTCGCAGTTGCTATTAGCATTACCAGCTTTTTCACCCGCTGGCTTTGTCGCTGTGTTTAGTATGTTAGTTGGAATATGGGCTGGTTTATACATTAAAGATAAATTTAAAGCTTAAGATTAAGATTAAAAATAAATCTTTATTTCAATAAGTTAGACAGGAACTAATAAAAAATTCGTGGAACTAACGTTTGTTTATGTAACGCTGTAAACAAACGTTATAAGCTTAGTTATATTCCACGCACCAATAGATAATTACTCTACACTTTCACTTATCGTTAATACTGGTTTACTGATGTCATTGGCATCAAGTACAAAAGATGATTCTTTTGAGTTAACAAGCGTTAATGAAAGGTTGTCATTAGAATTTGGTGTTAATTCAATGCTAGCTCCTAACACTATATTGTGTGCGCCACCCAAATTAGGACCACCTGCTTTGCCCTTCACTGGCGTCTAACTCAAAAACATACTGACCATCAGCAATAGCAAGTTATTATGGGTGGTCTGATAACTGTAGTGAGCACATATTCAATTCCTTATCTCCTTATTTTATTTATAAATATAAGTTTTAGGGCAATAAAAAACCCACTACTCTTTTTTACATTAGAGTAGTGGGTTTGTTTCTTTACAGGTAGTTACCAAAGTGTGGTTAACTAGAATTTATACTAAGTAAGTTACTCAGCCCAATTCACCTATCAACGCACTATTCTTAGACCTTATTGACAACTTGCGCTATCAAATTCGACCAGCATTGTGGCACCAGTAGCACCACCACTTACCTTCAAGTATGACCAATAGTTACTGCCTGCAGCCACAGACATACAGGTAGTG
>Ga0209395_1000665_pt1 | contig 49851 bp, 42 predicted proteins | sample GOMGulsemesocosm_3_FD_184635 | JGI IMG/M metagenome (GOLD analysis project Ga0209395, IMG submission 184635) | Methane-oxidizing microbial communities from mesocosms in the Gulf of Mexico - GOM9D Gulf of Mexico (SPAdes) (version 2) | ecosystem: Environmental > Aquatic > Marine > Cold seeps... | reverse complement strand
GGCAGCCAGCGATGAAATGGCATGATGGCGGCTTTACCAATTCCAAAAACGAACAGCACTAGCAGTATGCCAGCCAACGTTTTATCGACATCGGCACTAAATATACCGCCGAGTTTGAAATCTAATGTACCCGCGACAAACCAGGTACTGACGATAGCCAACAGAAAAAACACGATCGAGGTGCTCAGTAAAATACCCAGATAAACTCGGCCGCCTTGCTTGGCTTTTTCGGTGCCAGCATGGGTCACTAACGGGTAAGTAGACAGCGTCAATACTTCATAAAAAATAAATAAGGTAAATAGGTTAGCTGAAAAGGCGATGGCCATCACGGCACTGATAGCGAGTGCAAAACAAAGATAAAAACGGGTTTGATTTTTTTCTTGATGACTGCGCATATAGCCAATCGCATAACAGGTCGTGACTAACCACAGGAAACTGGCGATTAATGCGAACAGCATGCCTAAAGGCTCAATAGTAAAGCTGATGGTTAAACCGGGTAAAAGCTCCCACCACAATACGCTGATTGTTGCCCCCAAAGTGAGCCCTTGATAGAGATTAACGACTAGGTATATCAAGATTAAACAAGCCGTGATTGTCACGCCTTCGCGAAGGTTCGGGTTGTGGCCAGTCACTAAAATAGCGACAACCGCCAATAAAGGGACAACAATCGCCAGTTGCAGCATCAGTTCTAAAGAAAGATTCATGGTGTTACCCCAAACAAACTCATGGCGGCCGCTTGTGCTACCTCGACACTAAGACGAGTATCGATACCAAAATAGATGTTGGCTATTATCAGGGTCCATATCGGGATTATAAAAAACATTGGCGCTTCTTTAACGGGCTCTTGATCACTTAACGGTGCTTTGAAATAAGCGACTTCTACCAACCGCCAGACATAAATAACGGCTAATACCGACCCTAGCAGAATAAGCACAGCCACCGGCCACGAACCCTGTTCAAGTAATGCAATGAGCAGATACCACTTGCTGACAAAACCAACGGTTAACGGCACCCCAATTAAACTTAAGCCACCGATCACAATGGCGGCCATCGTCAAAGGCATTTGGCGGCCCAAGCCGTGAAAACTACTAAGTTGTACATTACCTAACCGATACATCACAGCAGCCAGCGCCAGAAAGATCGCGCTTTTCATCAGCGCGTGGTTAAACATGTGTAATAAGGTTGCGGTTAAACCAGCCACACTGCTGATGCTAAACCCAACAATCATATAACCTATTTGAGCGATGCTGGAATAGGCAAAGAGCAGTTTAATATTGTTTTGATAGATTGCTGACGTTGAAGCGATGAAAATGCCGGCCAGTCCAAGTGCCATGAACAATGTTTGTAACGGGATGGTGGTGAACGAAAAAGAGAGCCCAAAAATGGTGAAGGTAAATCGGATAAGTAAATAGATAGCGACTTTTGTCGCTGTTGCGGCAAAAAATGCGGTGACAATTGATGGCGCATAGGCGTAGGCATTAGGTAACCAAAGATGAAGCGGGAACAAGGCTAATTTTAAACATACGCCAACGATAACAAAGGCAAAGGCGGTAAATACGGTCCGTGTTTGCGCCACTTCGGGTAATCGCTCAGAGAGATCTGCCATGTTGAGTGTGCCGGTCATTTGATACATCAAACCGATCCCAATCAAAATAAAGGTGGCCCCAATAGTGCCCATAATCAGGTATTGATAGGCGGCCCAAAGCGCGCGTTTGTCTTTTCCCATCGCGATTAACGCATAAGCAGAAAGTGACGATATTTCTAAGAACACAAACACATTAAAGGCATCTCCTGTGGCCACTATCCCCAACATGCCGGTCAGTGAGAGCAAGTATAAAATGTAAAAAAAGGTGTGTTTGCTTTTAGGTATTTCTTTTTCAATGCTGGTTTGCGCCGCAAATAAAACGACGGTGCTTATTGAGGTAATAATTAACAAAACGAAGGCATTGAGTTTATCAATTCGATATTCAATGCCCCAAGGTGCTTGCCATCCCCCTAGTTCGTAGCTAATTACTCCCGATGTCATGACTTGTTGTAACAACAAAACACTGATCACAAATGTTAGGCCACTGGTAATTAGAGAAAACAACCACACCAGATGCGCTCGTTGTAAGATCAGGCAGATAGGTGCCGCCATCAGCGGGACTATTACCTGCAACACAGGAAGGTGTGCTATCACGCTTGGTTCTCCTGTTTACTATCTTTTGGGGCGGTGCTAGCTTTTTTGGAGTTGCTCTGCTCAAGGCTTTGATTATCTTGGTGTTGAATATTTTCTTCTTCAATACTGCCATAGGTTTCTTTGATGCGAACCACCAGTGACAGCGCCAAAGCGGTGGTGGCAATGCCAACCACTATAGCCGTGAGAATTAACACATGAGGTAAAGGGTTAGAGTATTGAGTGATATCGTCGGCTAAAATTGGTGCGGTGCCGCCATTAACTTTTGCCATGCTGATATAAAAGATGAAGACTGAGGTTTGGAACAGAGTCAGGCCAACGATTTTCTTAATTAAATTGCCATGCGCAATGACGATATAGAGTCCGATCATCATCAGCGCGATAACAACCCAGTGATTAAAGAGTCCCATTAACATGATGAAGACTCCTTATTTTTATTATTGAGTTGGATCTCTCGACGAGCGGCAAAGCTGAAAAAGATGATAATCATCACCGCAGCAACCGTGCAACCGACGCCTAATTCGATGAACAAAATGCCCAAGTGCTGACCAGCAATGGGATCATTGACTAACACATCATAATCAAAGAAGTTACCGCCACTGAGCAAGGTAGCTAGCCCAACACTGCCATAGACTAAAACACCGATCGCAGCAGTTAATCGGATAAATGATTGGTTGATGACTGTGCGTGCGGTGCTTAAACCAAATAACATCGTATATAAAATGATAGCGGCCGCGAAGATAACGCCTGCTTGAAATCCACCGCCGGGACCAAAATCGCCATGAAATTGAACATAAAGGGCAAATAATAAAATAAAAGGGATCAATATTTTAACGACGATGCGGATAACAAGGTGTTGCTTATGCATCGAGTCATTAATCACTGTAATTTGTTCAGGATCTTCAGGGCGGCGCGCCACAGACAACAAAGCCAGCACGCCGATACCGGCCGTAAAGATCACCACCACCTCACCGAACGTATCAAAGGCTCGATAACTTGCCAGCACCGAGGTGACGATATTAGGCACACCAATTTCTTGCATCGAATCGTTAATATAGCGAGGCGCAACATGACCGTGAATTGGCGCATCAGCGGCGCCAAAATATGGCATGTCTAATGTGCCGTAGATCAGCAGAAAACCGGTAATTGCGACAACAAGCAGTGCCGACAAGGGTTTATGCCGTGTTGTGATCTCACGACGTCCGGTCATCGATATGACGACTAACATCAGCAACGTTGATATCCCGGCTCCCACGGCGGCTTCAGTAAAGGCGACATCGACGGCGTCCATCGCCACAAAAAAGCTCGCAGACAGCAACCCATAAATACCTAAGAGCATAACGACTGCGAACAAGTCCTTCATGCGAATTATCGCAATAGCAATCACTACCAATAAGGTTAATATGACAATATTTATCAAGGATTCGATGAGGTGGTCTCCTTGTTATCAGCTTCTTCTTGATGACCCAATAGGGGCTCCAATCCATTATGCAAAGCCGCCTTGGCAAGGACATGACTTGTCGTAGGTCCAATTAGTATGCCCAATAGCAAGATCATAACGAGCTTAATGAATACTAAAAACCCAGTGCTGATGATCATAAGACCAATCAAAATCATCGCGGATCCTAGCGTATCGGTGACGCCAGCAGCGTGCATTCGGGTGTAAAAATCTGGAAAACGCAACATACCGACACCACCACAAAGGCAAAGAAAGCTACCAACAAATAGACACAACCCACTGCTAATATTTATCACAATGTCCATTTAGGGCTCCTTTTCTGTCGATTCTTTATTGGCAGGAGTATGCTTAAATTCGTTGCTATCGGAGTAACGTAACACACCAATGACACTGATAAAGTTGATCAGCGCGTAAACAATAGCAATGTCCAAAAATTCAGGTCGGCCCATCACAAAGCCTAATAACGAAATGAGCAGCACCGTTTTAGTGCCAAACATATTAACCGCCAAAATTCGGTCATAAAGTGTTGGCCCAGCAATGCCTCGGATGATGGCTAAAATCATCGCGACAAAAATGGCAAGGGTAGCAGCAATTATCATTGGCGCTCCAGCAAACAAACTCGGCGATCCATTTCACAGCCTTCTAAAAATTCGATATCGCGAAAGTGCAGACCATGCACTAAAATTTCATCGTCTATTAGGTCAATTGCGACCGTGCCTGGGGTTAACGTGATCGAGTTTGCGTAGATGACTTTTCCCATGTCGGTAGTCTGATTTATTTTAATTCTTTTTAGTGCTGGGCAAATACTTGTCGGTAGTCTGATTTATTTTAATTCTTTTTAGTGCTGGGAAAATACTCTTTTCTCCACGCCAGATATGTTTGACCACGACGATATTGGCATGAATAATCTCTTTGATAAGCCACAGAAAATATCCAAATATCTTAGGTGTTAAATATAACGGTTGGGACTCTTGATCAATTACATCCATTCGCTTAGTAATCATTAACACCAAGCCAATAGAGGCCAGCCCAAGCAACAACATGAGCGCGCTATAGTGGCCCGAGTTGAGCAACCAAAATGCAGCTAGAGTCAAAAACAAACTGATGGCATGTAGTTTCATCAATCCTCACCTGTAATTTGTTATAAGAAAATATTCAAAAATTTTGATCTGTGGTCATTAATTATCCCTGCCATTAAGCGATCTGCTTTTATCTGTTGCTTCTTTGCAAAAATAATGTGGTTAGCGGGTAATGATTTAGCAATAAACAGCAATTACAGTGATGTCGATTTGACTAACTTTTAAATTATTTAGTGAGTTAACTAATTGTGTGGTCGTTTAATGATCAAGCAATCAGTGCGTAAATGATGCAGGACTTTTTCGGCAATATTGCCCAGCAACCAGTTACTGATACCGGCGCGGCCGACGCTGCCAATAATGACAAGGTTACTGCGTAATTGATTGGCCATGTGGGGAATGGTACGGTCTGGCGGTCCTGCTGAGATATGACTTTTAATTGATTCCATATCAAAGTCGGCCAATAATTTATGCATTTTTTCTTTGGCTGCAGGGGCTTTTTTTTGTTCAACAGAATAGGCGTCGACTACGTCAAACTCAAGTAATGGTTTGGCAATGGGGATACTATAGGTTGCGTGCAATTGGCTTTGAGTAACTTGGGACCAAGTTTTACCCCAGTCTAAAATTAAACCATTGAGTTGATGATGGTTTGCGCCATTGCTCGATAAATTCAAGGCTAATAAAATATTGGGTTTGGTTTTCCATTTTACATTACTGGCGATTAAAATTGGGCAAGCTAAATGGCGAATAAGTTGCCAATCACAGGGGGTATGGAATAGTGATTCACTACGATGACCTGCTTTTATGACAAGATCAATATTGTGTTGCTCACAATATTTGACCACCCAATCAGCAAGATTGTTGGTAATAATAACTTGGCTGGCAATGTCGGCAGTAGGTTCAAAAACCTTAGCTAAAGTCTCTGAAAGTGATTGCTGTTCTTGCTCTGCGCGTTGTGCTAACTCGCTTTCAGGTATATTGTTGTGATTAATAAATTTAATTATTTCCATGGTTGCGTCCATGGGCAAAGCGATATCGCGGGCCTTTTCTAACGCCAGCATGTCGTCGTTTTCAATGTCTGTAATAACCAATACTCGTTTACTCATAGATCTCACCCCTTGCAAAGTAAGTATTATATAAGAACATATCAGTGACTTTGTCAATCGCCAGTTGCTCATTTTATCAGCTAAGGAGTTGATTTCGTTATTGTGAAATCAACACAAAAATGTAGAGGCTACGCTGTAAGGACTGTTTTTAAGGACTGTTTTTAAGGACTGTTTTGAAGGATTGGCCCAATCATTAATTAATTGTTATTTTATGTGTAATAAAGTCAATTAGTTCATTTTTTGGCAAAGGTTTAGCATAAAAATAACCTTGAAAGACGTCACAATCTAAGTTTGCTAATGCGTAAGCAATCTCTTGGGTTTCAACGCCCTCAGCGACAATCGCTAAATCTCGTTGTTTAGCAATCGCGATAATAGCTTCGACCATCGCATACGAATCAGGATCTGACAACATATCCATCACAAAACTTTTATCAATTTTTAGTTCATCAAGCGGTAAATTTTTTAATAATGATAATGACGAATAACCCGTACCGAAGTCATCGAGAGAAATTTTGATCCCTTGGCGTTTAATTTGAAGTAACAGATTACGAATATTTTCAATATCATCTATTAGCACATTTTCTGTTACTTCAAGTTTTAACTGTAATCGATCAAAGTCAGTAATATCGATAAAATGCTCAAGCTGTTCAAAGAAATTTTCTTGTTGGAATTGGCATACTGAAATGTTGATTGATAACGCTAATTCTAGTTTGGTGCAGTCAATTACCTGTTTAATTTCTTGCATACTGGTTTGCAAAATAAACTCACCTAAAGAACAAATATCCCGAGTTGATTCAGCGATAGCGATAAACGTTTCAGGAGAGACTAAACCAAGCTTCGAGTTGTTCCAACGGATAAGCGCTTCGACCCCAATCAGTTGTTCATTTTTAGCGAACAGTGGTTGATAGACCATGTATATTTCATTGTTGGTTAGCGCTGTTTTTAACTGAAGCTCTATTTCATTGCGCTCAAGGTACGGCGCCAATAATTCATGCTCAAAAAAGCTCAGATGCTCACTATGTGTTTTTGCTACTTTCATCGCCAACACAGAATTTCTCTTGACCTGTTCGAGAGTTAGCATTTCTCCAGATCCAGAATCATTGCTTGCAATACTGATATTGACAGATATTTTAATTTTGTATTGCTCAATCTCAAAGGTATTATTGAAACTATTGAGTATTTTCTTAGCTATATCATTGATTTGTTGTCTATCTTTGCTAAAAGAAACGATTACAAATTTATCACTGGACGCTCTTATTAATAAATCATCTGCCGCAATAAATGACTCTAACAACCTCGATGTTTTGATCAGCAGCTTGTCACCTATTTTATAATTAAAATTGTTATTAATTTTCTGAAAATTATCAATATCGAAATAGATGAGATGATAAGTAGTGTTTGCAGGTAAATTACTGATCTGTTGGTCTAAATAAAATCGGTTGTGTAAATTAGTTAGGTAATCATGACTTGCTTGAAAAAATAATAAATCGGATTGCTTTTTCTGACCAGTGGCGACTTTTCTAAACAGAAAAAAGATCACTATTATTGAAAATAAATGAGCAAAAAACAATAATAATGACTTGTTGATGAAGTTATTAACGATTACATCTTTACTTATTTCAGTGGTTAGCCAAAGTTGATAGCGTTTGAGATAATAATTAGTCGACAGTAATTGCTGTGACGAGCGTTTTACCTCTTGGGTTATTACTTTGCCTGACGCTTTGATTTGGTCATATGACATATCTGTTGTCAGCTCTAATTGTATTATTGCATCATCGATTTCGGCTACGGGTATTTGATAATTATAAATAGACTGATCATTAATTTTTTTGATCGGGGCAAGTTGAAGATATCGGTCTACTTCCCGGTATAAATAGGTATTATGACTTTGGGATTTAGCGATATTATTGATAAAGTAACTGAATCCTTTTTCTAAACTAATTGCCAAAGACACAACGAAAATAACCTCTCCTTGTTTATTTCTAACGGATTTTCTTACCGGAATTATCAGCTCTCCTAAATAATCGTTAAAATACGTCCGGCCAATCACCATTTCTTGTGAATCGAGCGTGTATTGAAAAGTACGTTTTGTTTCGGTGATATGATTTAACGGTTTATGAACCAATGATGCAGAGAGTGGATAGCCTAAAAGTAGTTGGCCGTCGGGTTTAAAAAAACCAACCGCTAAAATAGAGGGGTCCGAATTGACGAAAGAATAGATTCTAGCTTGAGAAAGTTCTTTATCGGTCAGTAGGCAGTTTTCAAGTAGCTCGCCAAATATGTTTAATATCACTTCATATTTGTGTAAAGAATCGGTGAGTGAATTTGCCGTCATTGATGTGAGATTTTCTTGCTCAATAGTTACTTCACGAAAGGTGTTGTTATAGATCGAACTTAGCGCGACACAAAAAGAAAGTAGCCAGAAAAATGCCACTAAATAAAATACTATCCAAAGGTTATTTTTATTAAAATACATCAAGGGTTAACCGTTATTATTATGAAATGGATTTAGCAAAGATATTAATAAAATATGTACTTATAGCTGTGCTAACAACAATCTATGGGCTGATAGTTTAGCTTATGTTGAATTGAGCATTCTCTCATACAATAGTGATAAATAACATTGTATTAGAGTGATTCCGCGCAACAGATTTTAATCTAGAACTTTGATTGTTCAATTGTTTAAAACTTTCGTTTAAATTAATCCGATTTTAAATAAGGTACGAACCACAACTTAGGGTCGTATTGTTGTAGCGCTTGAATAAAAAAGCCAATAATTAATATCGACCGTTAACTCATTTCGGCCACTTTTGTTCTATTGTTACGAAAATAGACATGGTTAATTTGGTGATAGATGACATTAAGGCAGGATAGATATCTATTACTTTCTATTCAATGTATTAGTCGGTTGATATTTTTAATTCAGCGAGCGCTGACTTTAATGACGAGTGCTTATTTCTTTTGTCTTGGGGCATGCTCATCGGTTTTAACCGAGGCACTATCTTGACCACGACCACTATCAATTCACTAACACTAAACCAACAGTGTTGAGCTATTAACAGAGTTAAAATTTCTCTTTAAGAGTAGTATTAATCTAGTTTTAAGTCCGATAGTTAAGTCGTGATTGCTCATAAATAGTACTTGCTTGTTCAAGTGATATTTTGCACCATTGTATTAACTGCGCACAGTTATTATGTTTTTAACTATGTTTTTAAATATGTTTTTTAATTAGCAGCCCTCATCTAAATAAATGGAATTATAGAAGATGACAAAGACTGATGAACCATCCTTGTTTAAAACCTTGCGCCTACAAACTGTGATCTATCAAAGTTATTTATCTAGCGCATTAGCACCAATTTTATTTATCGAATTATTATTACTGTTATTATATTTTGGTATTAATCAGTACATGTCAACGGCGCACAAAGAATCCCTATATACCGAAACCGTGACCAGTTTAGAGCAAATTGTGGATCGAGAAGTGAGCAACATCAATTTAAAACTTATCGGAATTTCGCAATTAACCCAATTATTACGATTAGATCATCAGACGTTTTTTTCATCAGATAAATCGTGTGAACAGCCCAATGGCCACGCGGAATACGGGGTTCACAAAAATGGCGCTTACTACAAATTACGTAATAATGGCGGCGGCAGTCTCTATTATGCTAAAAGTACGGTGCTGGGCCCTCAGCAAAAAAGCAAAGCAAAGTGTACTGAAACACTGGATCCTTTACTTAAAAATATTGTCGATACGAATAGCATTGTCACGCAAGCCTATCTTAATACTCAAGACAATATGGTACGGATATATCCATTTATTGACGATGTGCCTAATCAATTTGGCGCTGACGTAGCGCTCAAGGATTACAATTTTTACTTTCTAGCGGATCAACAACATAACCCCGACCGAAAAACAGTCTGGACTAAGGCCTATCTCGAGAACGATGGTTTAGGTTGGATGGTTTCAGCCGTAACGCCTATTTACCACAACAACAAACTCGAAGGTGTCACCGGTATTGATGTCACGATCACAACCATTGTCGATGATTTACTCAATATTAAGCTACCCTGGGACTCAAGTTCTTTTGTCATTGACAGCGAAGGTGGTATTTTAGCGATGACAAAAAAAATAGAACAGTTACTAGATATTAAAGAGCTGACCTCAACAAAACCTAATGTGAAAGTTAAAGAAACAACGTATAAACCTAAAGAGTACAGTATATTACAATCAAACAATCCAGAAATAAAAAAGCTTGCTCATGTCATTTTAAGCAACAATGGTGGTACCTATAAACTGACGCTTAATGACGAAAATTATATTTTAAAGGTTGGAGTTATTCCTGAAACAGGTTGGCGTATGCTAACTCTTGTTAATAGCAGCATGGTGTTACAGCCGATGACGACACTGGGCCAGTTGAGCACTGATATTGGTTATGTCGCTATCATTGTCATATTAGTTTTTTATGTGATGTTTTTTATATATTTGGTGAAAAAGTCACGGATATTATCGCGAAAAATTTCTAACCCGATAGAAAAATTATCAACCCACACCGCCAAATTAGCTAAAAATGATGATCTCATCTTGCTTGAGACGGTCGGAATTGATGAAATAGATCAGTTAACCGATAACTTTAATCAGTTAAATATTGAACTTGGTAAACGTTCCGATGCATTAGTCAAAGGAAAAGTGCGCGAACAAATCCTTAGTAAAGAGCGAGAGTTCCTCGAAAAATCATCTCAATTTGATAACTTAACAGGTGTCTTTAATCGCCACAAAATTAATGAGATCCTCGAACAGGAAACTAAGGGTGTAAAACATTACCACCATGGCGTAGGTGTTTTGATCATTGATATCGATCACTTTAAACATTTGAATGATACGTACGGCTACAAAGTTGGTGATAATGTTTTGAAAAGGTTGGCAATGTTACTTAAAAAAGGCACCAATCCAGCCAATATCTTTGGTCGTTGGGCTGGTGATGAATTTTTGCTTATTTGTGCTGATACCGATGAAGTAAAACTCCAAAATACCGCGGCAAAAATTTGCAGTTACATTACCTCCTGCTATTTTGAAGAGGTACACACAATCACTGTCAGTATCGGCTGCAGTTATCACTGGCAATCGAGTAGTTCGGCTATTGCCGTGATTAAAAATGCTCAGGCCGCGCTGGCTGATGCTAAAAATAAAGGTGTAAATCAAAGCGTTGTTTATAGCGAAAGCGAGCAATCAGCATAACGGAATATTCTATAATTAAGCCCGCATGAGAGTTTGGCCCTTAATGGTAAAAGTTTGAGCAGAATTTTTTCAGTAATAAAAATGAGTCAGATCTATAACTTGACCCATTCATTGCCTGTAACAAAGTGAATCTATCTTATTGGCTCCATTGCTAACTAGCTTAAAGCTTTGGCCTTTGTTTTAATATTGAAGAGCTCCTGCGAGAGCAGGTCAATAATCAATTGAATATGACTTTTCCTGCCGATTGTCGCAGGGACATAGTGCGTTATTCAGTTTTGTCTTTAAACTCGCACAGATCTTCAATAAGGCACGAACCACAACGGGGTTTACGCGCGATACAGGTAAAGTGACCGAGTAAAATAAACTAATGGTGAACATCGACCATAAACTCTTTGGGGATCACTCTATGTAAGATTAGTGAAACAAAGTCGACATATTACCATGGCTAAGTTACTGCGATTGGACACGCGAAATATATAGGTTTCAACTGCAATGGTCGGGCAAGTAAATGCTGCTGTAGTGAATTATATAACGGTATGTTACAGCAAAGTCAGATTCAATAACCTAATGGTGGTTTAACATCAAATAAGTCTGTGCGACGATACTGGAATACTTACAAAACCGGGACCCATATTGGTTGATCATTACATATTTTATGTTTGCAATTAATGTGTGAGCAGGCAACATCATTTACTAGCTGAATGAAACACACTCGCTAATAGAGATTTTTGTTTATCGGTAAATCGTGTGCTGCGACAGACACCGTTTTACAATGCTTTTCAGCGTGCTCGGCAGTGGTATTAATAATTAAAACCGTTTTATATATTGTTGAATCGTATTTGCTTAGAGCGACCGGTTACATATAATTTTTCACGGTTAAAACAAATGATAACTGCGTTGTTTATTTCATATGGAGAACAACTAGATATGAAAATAAACGCCTCGCTTACACGGATGTAAGTGGTTAGGTTCTGTCAGGAACAATGAACCTGTGTTCTAATTCGTTTTTCCTCGCTACAAAATAGATCACTTAAATAATGTAATTGGTATTAGTCGAAAATAATCAACAGGCTTTACTCTGCTTTATCCGACCTAGAGAAGCTCCCGCTCTAATATTTATCAAGTTTGTTATGAAGCATTGTTGAAGTTATTAACGTTACCTAAACAGGTATTCTTCGACCAATTGTATTTAACCATTGACCACTTGTGCTCGTTTAAATCCACAATAAGGCGACCGCGTGCTGTAGGGAAGTGTGTCGAACTCAATAGCCAGTAATTGGTCATTCGAGCACCTTGTTCTTGGTAATTTCTGCTGGGTACAACAAGGCTATATATTTAATACATGATATTAAATCGCAAAAAATAATCTTGCCGCCAGTAATGTTATGTTATAACATTACGTTTCTTTTTTGGGCTAATGTATTTTCCAACACATTAGTTCTTTCCTTTGATGAAAGTTACCCCGTTGTTTCTTAATTTAATTTTTTTGTGGTTGAATAATCTATGTTGTTATCTAAAAAAACGAGTTTGTTGTATTCGAGTATTTGTTTAGCTTTGTATGTTCCTGGGGTTAACGCCGATGAACTTTCAGAAGTGGAAACTGTTGTAGTTACTGCGAGTCGGCATGAAACTTCTTTACAGCTAGCGCCTGCTAGTATTTCTGTGATTGATCGTCAAGAGCTTAAATTACGTAATACTGATGATCTTGCCGATGCGTTAACGGGACAAGCGGGTGTGACGATAACCTCAGTCGGTCAAAATCGTCGCGGCATCAGTATGCGCGGCATGCCGGTTGAACATACCTTGTATCTCGTTGATGGTCGTCGTATTAGTTCGACGAACAGTGTGATCGCCCATTCTGATTTTGAACTGAGTTGGCTACCGTCATCAGCGATAGAGCGTATTGAAGTGGTTCGTGGGCCTATGTCTTCGTTGTACGGTGCTGATGCATTAGGTGGGGTTGTTAATATTATAACCCGCAAGCCTGGAGATGATTTTCATGGTGAAATATCTACAACCGCAACAACTATACCCGGTGTAGATGGTGGCAATACGAACAAAACCACGCTGTATTTGGGCGGGGCATTAATTGAAGATAAATTACATTTCTCGTTAGGCGGTGAGCTATACGATCGCGATAGTTTGCCTAATAAAGAAAATGACAATGCTTCAGACATCGAGTCTCGTGAGTCTCTTCAAGGAGAGGGGAAACTAACCTGGATAATAGATGACAATCAAGAGCTTATGCTAGCTCATGCCAGTGGTAACGATGACAGAGACCGAGATGTATCCTCAAGAGGTACCAACTATGTTTCGAGTGATGAAATTGATAGAAAGCAAACTAACCTAGGCTATCAAGGAGACTGGGATTGGGGTTATGTCAAATTAAATGCTTATCAATCAAATATCGTGCGGAAAAATTCACGCAGTCATGAAGATGAGCCTAGGGCACCACAAGAAGTCACAGACAGTGTTATTGATGGCCATGTGGGCATGGAACTCGGTGAGCAGCACTTAGTCACCTTGGGTGGTCAATTTCGAAAAGAAAAATTAAATGAAGCTAGGTTAACCAATACTGGTGAAGCGACAGCCGAGCATAAAAGTCTCTTTATTCAAGATGAGTGGCAACTCGTTGACTCATTACTGCTTGTTGGTGGTGTTAGTGTCGATAACCATGAGGAATTTGGTAGCGAAGTCAGCCCACGCGTTTATGCTGTGTATAGTTTAAGCGATAGTATTACGTTTAAAGGGGGGTATGGCGAAGGCTTTCGCGCACCATCGCTGACAGAATTGTCGCCTGACTATCAAGTGTTTGCTGGTGGTAATAGTTTTTGGGTCGAAGGTAACCCCGACTTAGATCCCGAGCGCTCTAAAACTATTGAAGCAGGGGTTGAATATCATCATGCCGACTGGGTAGTGTCGACCAGAGTTTTTGAAAATCAGCTGGAAAACTTAGTCCAGTCAGTTTGTTATACCGACTGTGGTGTACGTGGCAGTGAAAGACGTCGTTATGAGAATGTTGATGAATCTCGTATTCGTGGTCTGGAGTTTGCGCTTAGCCATGAGTTAACTGAGCAAGTTAATCTTGATGTAAATTACACGTTCTTAGATACCGAAGATCGTGGCACTAATGAGCCATTAGAAGATCGCCCTAAATATAGTGCCAATATTGCTCTTGGCTGGTCTCCTATTGAAGCGATGGAATTACGCTGGCGCTCTCAATTACTGGGTAAACAATATGTTGGCTCACAAGGTTATGCGCCACACTATGACTTACACCATATTGATTTTTCTTATGAAATAAATGACCACTTCACCGTTTATTCAGGTGTTAAAAACCTTTTTGATCGGCAGCTTGCTGAAGAGTCAGATCTTTATAATACGACTGAGACTGGTCGCACATTCCGCCTTGGCGTAACGGCATCATTTTAGGCTTATATCATGTTTTCTTATTTTAAATTTAAGCCAACATGCTTGATGTTGTTAGGGCTGCTTATAAGTAGTCTATCGAGTATTACCAATGCCCAGCCGTTCAACGTAGCTGTTATCACGACCCCCTTTGTACTGCCAGCAAAAGTGGCTTTATTGCAACGTATTGCCAAAACAGAGCAAATTACCGTACAAGGTCATGTGATTAACAGCTCAGATGAAAACGCTAAATTGTGGTTTGACAATGCCGATCTTGTGGTGCTTGATACGCCACGCGGTAATGACCGCAATCAAACCATGGCCTTTGTTAAAGAGGCATTGGATAACACCAAAACACCGTGGATTGTTGCTGGCGGAGGCCCCCCTCAGGGGGGGAACTTACCACCTCAATTGTGGCGAACTTTAACGGCCTATTATCAAGCGGGTGGTGAAAGTAATTTCACTCATATGATGGCATTTATTCGTGCTTGGCAACTCGGTGAGTCAACCAGTGAAATACCTGCACCGGTCGCTTTACCTGCCAGTGGTTATTATCATCCGCACGCTAAAAAGCACTTTCAAGCATGGCAAGACTACTTAACTTGGGGACAAAAACGCTGGCACAAAGATAGTCCGGTAATGGCGATAGCGATGTCGGCAACCAGTATTTCTAACGGCCAAACAAAAGTTTATGACTATCTGGTTGAGCAAATTGAAAAAAATGGCGGCATTCCACTGCTATTTTGGTACGACCGCCAATCAAAGACTGCTATTGCCGATAAGATTTCAGCGGCAAAGCCAGTAATGTTAGTAAATACGAGTCATATGGTGGGCAAAGCGCGTCAACAAGAGTTAGCGAGTTTAGCGATTCCTGTGGTGATGGCCTTAAACTATCGTAGCGGCAGCATTAAACAGTGGCGTGAAGCACCTCAAGGCATGCGAGGAGGTTCATATGCAACCTTGATGGTTATTCCTGAAAGCTGGGGCATGTCAGATCCAATCGTTATTTCAGCAATAGAAAATGGCGAGCCTGCTGCTATTCCTGAGCAAGTAGATCTACTGATTGGCCGATTTTTAGCGATGCACAAATTGCAAAAGGCTAAAAGAGATGCGTTAAATGTTGCGCTGTTGTTTTGGAATAGCCCAGCCGGTGAGAAAAACTTTTCGGCGTCTAATTTAAATGTTGCTCGCAGCATTGAAAATATTATCGCGAAATTGGTCGCGCAGGGCTATGAGCTAACAACGCTTGAAGAAAAAACGATTATTACAACGGCACAACATATGTTGTCGGCTTATTATCGCCATGAAACCTTAGATGATTTGCTTAAAAATGATCAAGCCGCCGCCTTTCCTGTGGCGAAATACCTTGCATGGTTAAAGACGTTACCTAAAAATGTTTCCCAGCAAGTTGAACAAACGTGGGGCAAGCCGAGTGAACATTGGAGTGTTCGCCCCATTAACGGTGAAGCACACTTTATTATTCCTCGCGCTAAATTAGGTAAGTTTATCTTTTTGCCGCAACCACCAAGAGCCGATGAACTCGGTGAAAGCACGCACGACTTGATACAACCGCCAGGACACTTTTACTTAGCTGCTTATTTATATTTACGCGAGCAGTTTAAGGCCGATGCGCTAATTCATTTGGGGACTCATGGCTCGCAAGAGTGGACACCCGGTAAAGATCGCGGTTTATCAGCGTATGATTACCCCAACTTAGCGGTTGGCAATGTGCCTGTTTTTTATCCCTACATTCAGGATAATATTGGCGAAGCCATGCAAACCAAACGCCGTGGCAGAGCAACGGTTATCAGTCACCAAACGCCACCGTTTGCGCCGTCTGGCTTTTATGATGAGTTAACGGATATTCATGATCTGATGCATGAGTATCTGCAACTTGAAACCGGCTCGGTGCGTGATGAAACATTAAAAGCCATGGTCGAGCATGTGGTAAAAGCGAACCTGCATAAGGATTTAGAGTGGACTCAAGCCAATATTGAGAAAAAGTCCGATGTATTTATTGGTGTTTTACATGACCATTTGCATTTACTGGCACAAGCCGCCACACCAATTGGCTTGCATACCTTTGGTGAGTCTGCTTCTGAGCCTTATCGCATCGCCACCATTATGCAGCAACTTGGCAGCGAGTATTATCAAGCGTTAGGTTTAGATAGTGAGGAAATGTTTGCTGAGGATATTGAGGCGTTATTTCAAACCCCTGCTTTTTTGTATTTGCAGTCATTTATCCAAGGTCAGAAAAAACCAGAGCAAGCGAAATCAGCAAGTTTAAGCGAGTTCATGGGATCAGCCATCACTAATAATCAAAGGTTAGTCAATAATAATGAGTTAGCAGCACTGATGTTAGGTTTGCAAGGTAAGTTTATTTTACCTGGCTCTGGTGGCGATCCCGTGAGAAACCCCGATACCAGTAGTGGCACTAATTTATATGCACTAAACCCAAATAAGATACCAAGTCCTGCTGCTTATAACGCCGCTAAAGGTACCTTAGATCAGTTACTTGCTGATTACCGTGATAATAATGATGGCCAATGGCCCGATAAATTAGCGTTCTCTTTGTGGTCATCAGAAACCATCCGCACGCTTGGTTTAAGTGAAGCGCAAATCATGCATGCGATAGGTGTCAGACCTGTCTGGGGACGCGGAGGTTATGTCACGGAATTACAAATTATTCCGCAAGCTGAGATGGATCACCCAAGGGTGGATGTTTTACTCCAAGCCACCAGTGTTTATCGCGACCAGTTTGATGGCATTATGCGCAAAATGGCACAAGCGATTGAAGACATATCTCAATTGAAAGAGCAAGGTAATGTTATTGCTGAAAATAGTCTGAATTTAGCCTTATCTTTACAAGAAAAGGGCATGGATTCGGCTAAGGCCAAACGTTATGCCCAGATCCGTATTTTCAGTAATCCTCCTGGTAGTTACGGCAGCGGTGTCACACCGGTCGCAATGGACTCAACCAGCTGGGAAGATGACAGCATTCTTGCCGACACCTTTATCCATAGTCAGTCTCATGTTTATGGCACACAAGATTGGGGCACACCAGTGCATGATATCAAGCTAATGGAGTCGCAGCTCGACGGGGTTGATGCCGTTATTTTATCTCGCTCGTCTAATTTACATGGTTTGTTATCCACTGATCATCCGTTTGAATATTTAGGGGGCATATCGGCTTCGGTTAAAAAAGTGTCGGGCAAAAACCCTAAACTTTATATCTCTAATGCGCGCAGTAAAGAAGCGGTAATAACGAGTGCGACCAGCTTTTTAAGTAACGAACTTCGTACGCGTTACCAGAATCCGCAATGGATCAAAGGCATGCAAAAAGAAGGTTATGCAGGCACGGTTCAGATCTTAAAAATTGTCAATAATCTCTTTGGTTGGCAAGCAATGGACAGCAATATGGTGCGTGAAGATCAATGGCAATCTATGCATGAAACTTATGTGATGGACAAACGTGACCTTGATTTAAATCAATGGTTTACCGAGCATAATGCCACCGCGCAGGCGCAACTTATTGAGCGCATGGTTGAAGCTATTCGTAAAGACTACTGGGATGCACCAGAGCAAACAAGGCGCGAGTTAATTGCCCGCTGGCAAACCTTGGTTAATGAACATGACGCGCAAGCTGGTGCCGCTAAAACGGTTGAGTTTATGAAGGGACAAGCGGCGGGGTTTGGCATGAACTGGTCGTTGCCAACAGCTGCCAGCCAATCAGCTGCGGAACAAGTGAATGAATCAGCACAATTGCAACAAGTGCAAGGACAGGTTCTCGAAGAAGTCGACGTGTCAGAGCCGATTGACCCACCTAACTCGATGGTCATATTTGGCTGGCTCTTGCTTTTATTATGCTTAGTTTCGGGCGTATTAACATCACTGTATCAACAATCTAATAAAGTAGAAATAATAGAGTAATTTATCATGACCAATAATTTAGAAGCTTTTTTGTACCAACTTTCCAGTATTTTTTTATGGCCAGCATTAGTGTTAATTATTATCGCTTTGGCTTACAGCATATTTTCATTGGGTTTATTGATTATGGATACCTGGTTTCGGCGTCAAGGTAATAAAAGAACCAAGCTAAGCGATTATGCCCAAAACAAGTCACTAATTACTGATGATTTTGAACTCTGGATAGTTCGCCGTCTTGAGTTGTTGCGATTAACCTCTCGTATTACGCCTTTACTTGGTTTAGTGGCGACATTAATTCCTATGGGGCCAGCACTGTTAGCTTTAGCTGAAAGTGATACAGCGACCATTGGCCAAAGTATGGTAATGGCCTTTTCAGGAGTCACCTTGGCCTTGATTGCCGCTAGTTTAAGTTTCTGGATTTTAAACATTCGTCGTCGCTGGTTATTTGAAGAGTTAAGGCTTATTGAGATTGAACAGCAAATACCTGTTAGCGGAGCTTTATAATGGGACGATTTAAAGACTTTGACAGCGATGACGATGATCCTATCTCATCGGTGGTTAACTTGGTTGACTTGTTTTTAGTTATCACGGTTATTCTACTGATTATTATTGTTAAAAACCCACTTAACCCATTATCGAAAGATAATGTGGTGGTGATTGAAAACCCAGGGCAAGACAACATGAGCATTACGATTAAAGATGGCGAAGAAATGACGCGGTATGAAAGTAATGGTGAGATTGGTGAAGGCGGTGGCATAAAAGCAGGTGTGACTTATAAACTACCCAATGGAAAAATGGTTTATGTGCCCGAGTAAAATAGACCGCACTGTCCAGTCCATATCGCTCGGATAGATATTGATAATGTGTTTAGCCTATTTCTGATTGGAATAGGCTAAACTACCATTTCAAGCAGCTGATAGCTTAGCTTTACCTGAGGCCTTTATTTCATTTATTATAAATGTTGAATATATTTTACAAGCCGGTATATAAAACGTACTTCAATACTCAGTTTTGTCTTTAAATTCGCACAGATCTTCAATAAGGCACGAACCACAACGGGGTTTACGTGCGATACAGGTATAGCGACCGAGTAAAATAAGCCAATGGTGAACATCGACCATAAACTCTTTGGGGATCACTTTAAGTAATTTTTGTTCGACGAGATCGACATTTTTACCCATGGCTAACTTGGTGCGGTTGGACACGCGAAATATATGGGTATCAACCGCAATGGTCGGCCAACCAAAGGCCGTGTTAAGTACGACATTGGCTGTTTTACGCCCGACACCGGGCAATGCTTCAAGCGCTTCACGGTTTTGTGGTACTTCGCTATTGTGTAAGTCGACTAACATTTGACAGGCTTTATGGACATTTTTAGCCTTTGAATTATACAAACCAATGGTTTTAATATAGCTCGATAGTCCATCAACCCCTAAATCAACAATGGCTTGGGGGGTATTGGCGACCGGAAATAACTTATCGGTCGCTTTATTAACACTAACATCGGTCGCTTGGGCTGAGAGTGTTACTGCCACTAATAACTCGAAAGGCGAGCTAAAATTAAGTTCTGTTTCTGGGTGCGGATTATCATCGCGTAAAATTTCTAATATTTGCTGACGTTTTAATTTATTCATAATAGCATCACTTCATTCTAACGCGTTGTGGCTTTTCGACCACAACCGGCGATTCAACGAACGCCTCAACACGCGCATTGAGCGAGTTTTTTAGTGCAATAATAAAGCCCATTGCGACAAATGCGCCCGGTGGCAGCATAATAAATAAAAATGATTGGTCAATTTCCAGCAATTCAATCCTCAGTGACACAGCCCAATCGCCGAGCAGTAGCTGCGCGCCATCAAACAAGGTGCCTTGGCCTAATACTTCACGGATTGCGCCCAATAATACCAGCACGATGGTAAAACCTAGCCCCATGATGAAACCATCGAAAATAGAAGGTAACAATGAATTTTTTGAGGCAAAAGCTTCTGCGCGACCAATGATCACACAGTTGGTGACAATTAGAGGCAGAAAAATACCAAGCGACTGATAGAGCCCATGGGCGTAAGCGTTAAAAAGTAACTGAATACACGTCACAAAACCGGCAATAATCATCACAAAAATTGGGATCCTGATTTCTTTCGGCACCCATTGCCTAACTAGTGATACCGTGGCATTTGAGCCAATTAATACCGCCATGGTCGCAATGGCCATGCCGAGTGCATTAGTTAAGGTAGAGGTTACCGCCAGTAATGGACACAAGCCAAGCAATTGCACCAAACCTGGGTTGTTTTTCCATAAACCTTGCCAGGTTAATTCTGCATATTGGTTCATGACAATCCTCCGCAACGTTGCTTGCTATTAAAGAGCGCTTGTTTGTTTAATTCGAAATAAATTTGGCTATTTTTTACTGCAGCAACAATCGCGCGAGGCGTAATGGTTGCGCCAGTAAATTGATCAAATTGACCACCGTCTTTTTTTACTTGCCACAGTGGGTCTTTATGACTGGTTATCTTAAGTTGATTAAACGAGGTAATCCAGTCTGATTTGGCCCGTTCAATCTTGTCGCCTAAGCCGGGGGTTTCTTGATGCGCTAAGGTTCTAACGCCGGTCACCATGCCATCGAATGTAATGCCGACCACTAAATAGATATTACCGCTGTAGCCATTTGGCGCAATGGTTTCTATGGCAGCAGCAACAGGTTTTTGATCTTTAAAGGCTAAAAATGCCCGTTGTGTTTTCTCACTGCCAAGGAATTGCTGAGATTGCGTTGGCACACACGCCATAAATAATTGATTATTGTAGCTGGTGGGCTCAATGACTTGATCGAGTACTTTTAATAGTTGTTTTTGCTCTTGGCGTGCTATTTCGTCTTTAGTTAACAGCTCGGTAATAGCGACAACGCTGGTTACAGCCAGCGCAAAACCAGCCAAAATCAGGCCATTTTTACTGATTATTTTATTCATTGTTACTGCCTCGGCCATAAGTGGTTGGTTTTGAATAGTAGTCAATCACTGGCACCGTCATATTGGCCAGCAATACGGCAAAAGCTAAAGCATCAGGAAAACCACCATAGGTTCGGATGATATAGGTTAAAAAGCCGATCATCAGGCCAAACAATATTCTGCCTTTATTGCTGGTCGCCGCTGTTACCGGATCGGTTGCAATAAAGAATGCCCCAAGCATAGTCGCGCCGCTAAAAAGGTGAAACAGGGGTGAACCATTAGAATCGGGATCAAGTACGAAGCCGATTAACGAGCAAATCGCTAATGAGCCTAAAACTGCCACCGGAATATGCCAGCGAATAATGCCCATTTTTAGTAACACTAGGCCACCAAGCGCAAATGCAATATTGACCCATTGCCAACCGACTCCGGCAATATTGTCAAAAATGGCTTTAGACTGACTTTCGCCACTGGTTAACCCTAAAGTTAAATCTGTTTTTAGGGTATCTAGTGGGGTAGCCATTGTTACGCCGTCAATGCCATGCCTTAATTCGTTAACAGTTAGCCCTGAGGTGGTGTAACCGGTTGCGATAGCTGAAATGTAATCAGCAATACTTAAGCTAAACTGGCTCAGTTCAAGTGGTACCAGCCAATTGGTCATCGCGACAGGGAATGAAATAAGTAACAAAACATAGCCAATCATTGCTGGATTAAACAGGTTAAATCCTAGGCCACCGTATAATTGTTTGGCGACAATGATCGCAAAGCTCGTACCGATAATGCCAATCCACCAAGGGGCTAACGGTGGAATAGCAATGCCAATTAGTAAACCTGTGAGTAGCGCAGTATTGTCACTAAGGTGAACCCGAATATTTTTATGTCGTACTCTTAAAATAGCGGCTTCGCTGGCGATCGCAGTCGCAACACAGATGGCAATTTGAAAAAGCACACCGTAACCAAAAAAATAAACCAGCGCTAAGATCCCTGGCAAGGTCGCCAGAATAACATTTCGCATGATGCTGGCAGTGTTCGTATTGCCATGGCGGTGTGGTGACGGAGTCACTGATAAATACATAAAGCTTACCTGTTAAGTCTGGTCGAGGTTATTGTTGTGGTCAGTTTGCTGAGCGAGTTTCTTTGCTTTAGCTTTTGCAATGGCGGCAGCGATCCGTGCTTTTTTGTCGTCGCTGGCCGCCGGGATCTGCGGACTCGCTTGCTCCATTGTACTTATTGGCTCAACAGAGGAGTCTGATTCGACTGTTTCCGGCAGCATCTGTGCTTGAGCTGCCGCTCTTTTTGCTTTAGCGCGCGCGATTGCTACGGCCACTCTGGCTTTTTGTGGATCGACAGTCGGCTCAACACTTGATTCAAGTTCGCTTGTTGTAACAGGCAAGTCAGCTTCAGCTGTTTCTACTGGTTGTGTATCGGCCAGCGCGGCGGCTCTTTTTGCTTTAGCGCTTGCTATTGCCGCGGCAACTCTGGCCTTTTGTGGGTCTACCGCTGGCTCAACATTCGATTCAAGTTCGCTTGTTGTAACAGGCAAGTCAGCTTCCGCTGTTTCTACTGGCTGTGTATCGGCTTGCGCGGCGGCTCTTTTTGCTTTAGCGCTTGCTATTGCCGCGGCAACTCTGGCCTTTTGTGGGTCTACCGCTGGCTCAGCACTTGGCTCAACATTCGATTCAAGTTCGCTTGTTGTAACAGGCAAGTCAGCTTCCGCTGTTTCTACTGGCTGTGTATCGGCTTGCGCGGCGGCTCTTTTTGCTTTAGCGCTTGCTATTGCCGCGGCAACTCTGGCCTTTTGTGGGTCTACCGCTGGCTCAGCACTTGGCTCAACATTCGATTCAAGTTCGCTTGTTGTAACAGGCAAGTCAGCTTCAGCAGTTTCTACTGGCTGTGTATCGGCTTGCGCAGCAGCTTTTTTTGCTTTGGCACGTGCTATTGCCGCAGCCACTCGGGCCTTTTGTGGATCTACAGTCGGTTCAACATTCGATTCAAGTTCGCTTGTTGTAACAGGCAAGTCAGCTTCAGCTGTTTCTTCTGGCTGTGTATCGGCTTGCGCAGCAGCTTTCTTTGCTTTGGCACGCGCTATTGCCGCAGCGACGCGAGCTTTTTTAGGATCGGCTTCTGCAGCATCGCTACTTGCTAAGGTTGACTGCTCAGGCTGTGCTTGAGATTTCTTTGCTTTGGCTCGGGCAATGGCTGCGGCTACTCGGTCTTTTTGAGCATCGCCAGTTGATGACGCATCAGCAGGGCTATTAGCCGTTGGCACGGTAGGCTGACCTGAAGATTGCGTTTTTTTAGCTTTTGCACGCGCAATGGCTTGAGCAACCCGGTCTTTACCACTATCGCTTGGCGCGTCAGTTTGTTGCGCTGCGGCCTTTTTAGCTTTTACTCGGGCTAACGCTGCAGCAACGGCATCGCCATCAGAGGTTTTAGCCATTGCTTGTTGTCTGGCTTCAGCTGCTTTTTTACTGCGCTGTGCTCGTTCTTCTTTATCGCGTTCTAATCGCTGGTTACGTTGCTCAAACCGTTCTTTAGCGCGGTCAGCTTGACGTTTTTCTTCATTAGTTTGACGTATTTCGGCTTTGGCGACGCGATAATACTGGACCAAAGGAATAGCACTTGGGCAGACAAAAGCACAGGCGCCACATTCAATACAGTCGAACAGGTCATGATCGAGTAATTTGGCTTGATCTTGATCTTTGGCATACCATTGTAATTGTTGCGGTAACAAATTAGCCGGACAAACCTGTTCGCAATCGCCACAGCGAATACAATTTTGCTCCGGTGGCGGCTCAGGCAGTTCATGTTTACTTGCGGCAATAACGCAATTGGTTGCTTTAACTACAGGAGCATCGATATGGTGTAACGCAAAGCCCATCATTGGGCCACCGATAATTATTTTCTGTTGTGGTTGGGCTTTAAACTCAGCGTGTTTTAACAAAGCCTCGATCGGCGTACCAATAAGCACTTCGTAATTGCCCGGCTTATTAACTAAATCGCCCGTGACGGTAACTATTCGTGATAAGAGGGGAATATCAGCTAACACAGATTGGGCTACCGCGTAACTTGTGGCAACATTTTGCATCACAATACCGATATCAGCTGGTATTTTACCACTAGGAACCTGTTTGCTGGTAAGCATCTCAATCAGCTGCTTTTCACCACCTGCCGGGTAGATAGTAGGTATTGAGCGAACAATAATGGTGAGTCGGTCTGCTACTTTTGTAACGGCTTGCTCAAGCGCGGCTATTGCAAGAGGCTTATTATCTTCAATTGCAATAATGACCCGTTGTGGCGACAATAGTTTGTGCATTATTTCGATGCCAGCTACTATTTTATCACTACGCTCTTGCATCAATAAATCATCGGATGTGATATAGGGCTCACATTCGGCGCCATTGATAATTAAGAAATCAATCGCGGCGGTGGCTGCGAGTTTTACCGCGGTCGGAAAACTCGCGCCGCCCAAACCAGTGATCCCCGACTGTTGTATTCTTTCAAGCAATACAGGCTTGTCGTCGTTTAATGTTAGTGGCTGTTGCTCGCGCCATTGTTCGAGCTTATCCGGGGTTAAAATGATGGTTGCTGCTTGAATGCCTGATGCATGGGTATTATTGTGCAATCTGATATCACTGATGGTACCAGAGGTTGGCGCGATAATTGCCGCAGAAATAAAGCCGTCTTGTTTCGCCAGTAATTGTCCTTTAGTGACATACTCACCTACCGCTACTACAGGGATAGCTGCTTGGCCAATATGCTGTGACAAAGATAAAAATAATTGCTGGGGCAGCGGCAATTCACTAATGCTTACCTTGTGCGTTAATGCTTTGCGTGTCGGTGGTTTTATACCGCCATGGAACTGCCACAATTGTCCGTCATCGACTAGGTTAAGGATTGTTTTCAAGTCAAGACTCCAACTGCTTTACGGGGATAGCATTTAATTGCCAGTTCCAATTTTTCGGGGTAGTAGCGACCGGGCGCATTTCAATGCAGTCAACCGGGCAGGGCTCTACACATAGATCGCAGCCAGTACATTCATCGGCTATTACCGTGTGCATTTGTTTGGTGGTCCCTAAAATGGCATCAACCGGGCAGGCTTGGATACATTTAGTGCAGCCAATACAGTCCTCTTCAATGATAAAAGCCACGGTTTTTACTGGGGCCGCCTCATCACTGTTGTTTTCAGGAACCGGCACCCCCATTAAATCGGCGATTTGCACGATGGTCGCCTGACCACCGGGCGCACATTTATCAATAGCTTCACCGTTTGCAACGGCTTCGGCATAAGGACGACAGCCTGGGTGACCACATTGTCCGCATTGAGTTTGCGGTAAAATAAGGTCAATTTTTTGAGCAACAGGATCTTCTTTTACTTTAAATTTTATCGAAGCAAAACCAAGCAGGGCACCAAAAATTAGCGCCAAGACAGTTAAAATTACAATGGCAATGAATAATAATTCCATCTTACTTCACCAACCCGGTAAAACCAGCAAAGGCAAGCGACATTAATCCGGCCGTGATCATTGCAATAGACGCGCCTCGAAAAGGTAGTGGCACATCAGCCGCTGCTATGCGTTCACGCATCGCAGAGAACATGATGAGCACTAACGAGAATCCGAGCGCCGCGCCAAAGCCATAAACAATCGAATCGACAAAGTTATGTTGTTCATTAACATTGAGTAATGCGACGCCTAGCACGGCGCAGTTGGTCGTGATAAGCGGCAGAAAGATCCCGAGCATGCGGTAAAGCGTTGGACTGGTTTTACGAACGACCATTTCGGTAAATTGCACCACAACCGCAATGACTAAAATGAAACTCAAGGTCCGTAAATATTCAAGCCCAAGAGGTGCCAGCAGATATTCGTTAACGAGATAGCTGCATAGTGAGGCAACGGTCATTACAAACGTGGTTGCCATTGACATGCCAATGGCCGATTCCAACTTACTTGAAACCCCCATAAAAGGGCACAAGCCAAGGAATTTGACTAAGACAAAGTTGTTAACTAGCACCGTGCTAATCAACAGTAAAAGATACTCGACCATTGTAGATTTATTTTTTAGAAAATTATGGCGCTATTATCCGCGTTTCTTGCGCTGGAAACAACCACATATAGTGAAGGGAGTTAACAAATTGATGAAACAAATTGATCCACAGGTCAGATAAAAGAGTGGGTCTTAATTTTAGGGTAAAAATTTACAAAAACGTTACATTTATCAAAGATTTTAGCTAATTTTGGATTTGTTATTAAGTCATTTATAAAGCAGTAACTATGGGAGTATTATTATGATTTGTTTTTAAATTTTTAGAAGATTGATCTTTGCGTAGCGAGCAGTATAACAATCATTATTTAACCGTTAAAAGGTTATGAAGATACGGATAAAGATAGCAGAGTTCTGTTGGTCTTATAAATTTGAGATTTGCTAGGAAATACATAGGAGGTTTGTTTTGAAGTTGGCTCCCCGAGCTGGACTCGAACCAGCGACATACGGATTAACAGTCCGGCGTTCTACCAACTGAACTATCGGGGAATCATTTTTCAAACAGGGTATTGCAGTGGAGATTATTAGATTAAAACAAACACACTAAATAAATTGGCTCCCTGAGCTGGACTCGAACCAGCGACATACGGATTAACAGTCCGGCGTTCTACCAACTGAACTATCAGGGAACTACAAGTGTTATCAACCTTTTAATAAATAACTGTTCATTATTTATAAGAGGGTAGTGCTTAAGCATCAAAAACGTTATACCAGTGGCATAAGGAAGTTTGGTGCGATCTTATTTGGCTCCCTGAGCTGGACTCGAACCAGCGACATACGGATTAACAGTCCGGCGTTCTACCAACTGAACTATCAGGGAACTACAAGTTTTATCACCTTTTAATAAATAACTGTTCATTATTCATAAGAGGGCAGTGCTTAAGCATCAAAAACGTTATACCAGTAGCATAAGGAAGTTTGGTGCAATTTTTTTGGCTCCCTGAGCTGGACTCGAACCAGCGACATACGGATTAACAGTCCGGCGTTCTACCAACTGAACTATCAGGGAACTACAAGTGTTATCAACCTTTTAATAAATAACTGTTCATTATCCATAAGAGGGTAGTGCTAAGCATCAAAAACGTTATGCCAGTGGCATAAGGAAGTTTGGTGCAATTTTTTTGGCTCCCTGAGCTGGACTCGAACCAGCGACATACGGATTAACAGTCCGGCGTTCTACCAACTGAACTATCAGGGAACTACAAAGTATTTAAGTTAATCTTACAAACTATTGATAATTATTTATAAATAACCAAGGTTACCGACAAACTTAAAATCAATCCCAAACAAGATACTACTTAAAATATTTATTTTCAATATCATATATAAAATACAGATATTAAAATCTAGATTTTGGCTCCCCGAGCTGGACTCGAACCAGCGACATACGGATTAACAGTCCGGCGTTCTACCAACTGAACTATCGGGGAATCATTTTTATCATCCAATCTAGTACGTAGATGTTTTACCATCAGGACTATCAGGGATAATCTGTCAACTTCTAAGGTTAATGCAATACTTAAGCATTACTGCTGTCCATGCTGCTGTTGAACCTTTGTCTGGAAGACGGAGCGCATATTAAAGTCTTGATTGATAACTGTCAACAGGCTAATTTCAAAAAACTCACTGTTTGGCTGACACTTAAGCAATTAGTTGCATTACTAGCCAATAAAACACGAAATAGTCTATTTTTTAGGCTAAAGAGTTTAACGTTAGTTAAATTAATCATGCTTAAGTAATTTTTTCACTTAACTAATGGCTACAATGCCGAGTTAGTTCAAAAGCGATACTAATCATCTATCCAATTAGCATCGATGATTAAACAATAGTATATCGCTCCAGATATTTGGTTGTAAAAATTATCTCATAACAAAAAAACAAATTAATGTTGATAGTTAGCTAAATTGATATAAAAGAATTTTTATACTGACTTAATCAAAATATTAGTTGTAATAGCGAAGCGCTGATAATTAAAGGGCTCAGCATAGTTATCCACTAAATCTGTGGATAACTATGTTTATGAAAATTTATAAGCGCGGCTAAGCCAGTGCCCATGCGGCTTGGCGATGATATAGTTGTTTTTTGTACAGAAGGCGTTTTTTCTTATAATTCAACAGGTTAATCTGTGTCAATCGGACTGAGTAACTAGTCTAGAAACAATAATTAGATAGGCTGTTATTTATTCAAAAAATGAATAGAATAAAGTCAAAATTTGCAGGGTTAAGCTTGGCTTGATTGTTCATTGTTATTAGTCTTTCTGTTAAAATTCACCTTCTAGTCATTATAAGTTGCGAGCAATATGAATTCTTCGGTGTTATTAACCGGCCCAGTGAAACCTACCTTAAAAAATATGACGATCCCGATGATGTTCGGTTTAATGATGTTAATGTCATTTAATTTAGTCGACACGTTTTTTGTTAGTTTACTTGGCACGCAAGCGTTAGCCGCTTTTAGCTTTACCTTCCCGGTGACTTTTATCATCATTAGCTTGGCAATTGGCCTTGGTGTCGGGGTCTCGGCTGTCGTTGCGATAACTCTGGGCCAAAAAGATAAAGTCAATGCGCGTCAGCATGCGACGGTGGCGCTTATGTTGTCGATGGTGCTAATTTATGGCGTCTCATTGTTCGTATGGTCGGTGCTAACACCAATCTTCGCAGCATTGGGCGCTACGCCAGAGCATATCACTTTAATTAGTTTATATATGACGCCTTGGCTCTTGGGCAGTGTGTTTGTGATCATGCCAATGGTTGGTAACTCGGTGATGCGTGCGTCTGGTGATACTAAAACGCCGGCGAAAGTGATGGCGCTGGGCGCGTTAATTAATGCGTTACTCGATCCGCTGTTAATATTTGGTTATGGGCCCATTGCGCCAATGGGGATTACAGGGGCTGCGCTGGCCAGCATTATTGCGAGTTCGGTAAGCTGTGTTTTAGTTTTCTATCGCCTGACCACCACCTATAACATGCTGGGTTGGGGATACTCGCTCGCGCAATGCTTAAATTCTGCTAAAAAGGTGTTAGTGATTGCTTTACCTGCAGCGGCTTCGAACATGATGACCCCGATTGCCACCAGTATAGTGACCGCGATGGTTGCTTCTTATGGCAGCGAAGCGGTGGCGGCATTTGGGGTTGGCAGCAGGATTGAATCATTTGCACTTATTTTTGTTTTGGCATTGTCGATGTCTTTGCCGCCTTTTATCAGCCAAAACTATGGGGCGGGGCAATATAACCGCGTTAAACTCGGGTACAATACCAGCGTGAAATTTGTCCTGTGGTGGCAACTGCTGATCTACTTAATCCTAATGTTTAGTGCCCAGCCGATTGCCCGGCTATTTGCAGACGATCCTAAAGTAATCGAAATTATTGTCAGCTACCTGATGATTGTGCCGATAACTCATGGCTTAATTGGTGTCACAATATTAAGTAACTCATCATTTAATGCACTGCATAAGCCATTGTCTGCCCTTAAACTCAATATTATTCGATTGTTTGTGTTGTTGGTGCCTTTTGTTTATATTGGCGGTCAAATCAATGGTATAACTGGTCTTTTTGTAGGCGTAGCACTCGCATGTGGTTTGTCTGGCATCATCGCTTATGCGACATTGTCACGCCAGCTAGCACGTTGTCACCAATCAATGCCTGACACCACTAATGACCTAGTATCGATAAATGAGAAATCAGCGTGACCTTTAAATTACATTCGCAGTTTAAACCAGCGGGCGATCAGCCCACCGCCATCGCCCAGTTAAAAGAGGGCCTTGAGTCGGGACTTGCTCACCAAACATTACTGGGCGTGACTGGCTCGGGCAAAACCTACACCATGGCTAATGTTATTGCTGACTTGGGGCGACCAACCTTAATTTTGGCCCCTAATAAGACATTAGCTGCGCAACTTTATGGTGAAATGAAAGAATTTTTCCCCGAAAATGCGGTTGAGTATTTTGTTTCTTACTACGATTACTACCAGCCCGAAGCTTATATGCCGGCTAGCGATACCTTTATTGAGAAAGATGCTGCAGTTAATGCCCATATAGAACAAATGCGACTTTCAGCGACTAAGGCATTAATCGAACGCAAAGATGTGGTGTTGATTGCCTCGGTGTCTGCCATTTATGGTTTGGGCGACCCTGAGTCCTACATGAAAATGTTATTACATTTTCGCGTCGGTGAGGTAATGGAACAACGGGGTATTTTACGTCGGTTAGCTGAGTTGCAATACAAGCGCAATGACGTTGATTTTGCGCGGGGTACGTTTAGGGTTCGTGGTGAAGTATTAGACGTGTTTCCGGCCGACTCAGACAAGTTTGCTGTGCGCGTAGAGATGTTTGACGATGAAGTTGAGCGAATTTCATTGTTTGATCCGCTCACTGGCGCGGTTGAACGAACGGTTGCCCGCTTTACGGTTTATCCTAAAACCCACTATGTGACGCCGCGCGAAAAAATTCTGGCGGCGGTTGAGCACATCAAAACCGAATTGGCTGAGCGCCAAGGGCAGCTCCGCAGTTTAAATAAAGCGATTGAATTACAGCGGATCACTGAGCGAGTAAGTTATGACATCGAAATGATGAATGAGCTAGGTTATTGCTCGGGCGTGGAAAACTATTCACGCTATTTATCGGGTCGGGCACCGGGCGAGCCACCACCAACGTTGATTGATTACTTGCCAAGTGATGGTCTGTTAATTATTGATGAGTCGCACGTGACCGTGCCGCAAATCGGGGCAATGTATAAAGGTGATAGATCGCGTAAAGAAAATTTGGTGCAATACGGCTTTAGATTGCCGTCTGCGCTTGATAACCGGCCATTAAAATTCGAAGAGTTTGAAGCTATATCGCCGCAAACCATTTATGTTTCTGCAACGCCAAGCGATTATGAACTTAACAAGTCTAATGGCGAAGTAGCACGCCAAGTTGTTCGACCAACTGGTTTGCTAGATCCTCAAATTGAAGTGCGACCGGTAACGACTCAGGTTGATGATTTGCTCAGTGAAATACACCTTCGCGTTGCTCTTGATGAGCGGGTGTTAGCCACAACACTGACCAAGCGGATGGCGGAAGATTTAGCCGAATACCTCGATGAACATGGGGTGCGGGCCCGTTATCTGCATTCCGATATCGACACGGTTGAACGAATAGAAATAATCCGTGATCTACGCTTGGGTAAGTTTGATGTCTTGATCGGGATTAACTTGTTGCGTGAAGGCCTAGATATGCCGGAAGTCTCCTTGGTTGCTATCCTCGATGCTGACAAAGAAGGTTTCTTGCGCTCAGAGCGTTCGCTTATTCAAACCATTGGTCGCGCCGCGCGTAACCTTAACGGTCGCGCGATTTTATATGGCGACAAAATTACCAAATCGATGCAAAAGGCGATTGATTCGACCATTGCTCGACGTCAGCTTCAGCATGAATACAATATTGAACATGGCATTACCCCGAAAGGTCTCAATAAGAAAGTAACTGACATGCTCGATGTTGGTCAGAACGACGTGGTAGATAAAGTAGCCGACGTTACAGCGCAATACCTGACATCATCAAACAAAGAACTGGAAAAACAAATTGCGGCACTTGAACAGGAAATGTTTGAACATGCCCGTAATTTAGAATTTGAGGAAGCGGCGAAAATTCGTGACGATGTCACCGCACTTAATGATTTATTGCTAACGCGCTAGACTGCGTCGATATAACCAATAAACCAGAAACATTGGCAAGGCGGCAATGGCGCCGTATAAATGGGCGTCAACCGCGACATTGGCATTAATCAGTTCGCTCATTTGTGCCGATGGACCTGTGGTTTGTTCATAATAAATTTTGGCCGCGATAGCGCCGAGCAATAGGTAACTGGTTTTTATACCGTTATCTATCTCACTTAAGCAGCCAATAACGAATAAGCCATGTAAATAGCCTGACAAACCAACGTAATAGGCGATATCAGGACTGAAGAAATACAACAACAGGCCGACACTGCTGGCATTGATAATGGTGAAACCGAGCAAACTTCGCGCACTGTAATATTGACCAAATAATAAATGCAATAAAACCAGACCAGCGAGGTTAAACAATAAATGCCAGCCATTGGTGTGTAAAAAGTTTCCGGTTAGCAAGCGCCAGTATTGGCCATTGCTAATCAGTTCGCGATTAAATTCAAGCACCGGCTGCACCACGGGCTGAAATAATGCTAAAACCATTGCGATGGCCATGAAGGCACACATTGTCAGTCCTTGCGGCGTTTTTGCTAATAATAATTTTGACCGAACTGAAAATAACATCTTAATAAACCAACCCTTAGAAGATCTAATGCGCTAAAACTTAGGTTACTATACTGACGAAAGCTGCAAAGCGTAAGCCGAGAACCCAATTAATGAATAAAAGAGCACGTTGTGCACACTGTTTACGAGCGCCCGTGGCGTGTTTTTGTCACACAATACAATCACTCGATAACCAGGTTAATATCGTTATTTTACAACACCCGAGCGAAGTTAAACATGCTAAAGGCACCGCAAAAATAGTCGAGTTGAGTTTAACTCAGAGTCACATTATGGTCGGTGAAGACTTTAGTGCTGATGGTGAATTTAACGCATTATTTAATAACGAGCAGCAAGTGTTGTTGTTATATCCACAAGACAATGCCATTAGCCCATACCAGTTGAAACAACAACTTGAGGCCGACAGCGGCGTTAAGCTAAGTAATATTACGATTATTGTGCTCGATGGCAGCTGGAAAAAGGCCTATAAAATATATTGCTTGAACCCAATATTGCAGTCATTGCCCTGTATCGGCATCACGCCTAGCGATCAAAGCAATTACCGCATTCGCAAATCGTCAAGAAGTGACAGCCTTTCAACGGTTGAAGCCTGTTATCAGCTACTCACTGAGTTAGAAGGTGATAGTTTGAATTTTGAACCACTGCTCAATACCTTTAATGTGATGGTTGAACAGCAGTTAAACTCGATGCCAGCTCAAGTTCGCTCACGTTACGATTAATGACACCGATAGCATGTCATTGCTGTCGTGCTGCGTTACTTTATTTGGCGTTGGACAACGTAGTAGGGGATGTCATCAATATTTAATACCAAGCGGCGAATTAAATCGAGACCGACCGATGCCACATATTGCTGAAAGGCGCGGCGTGGCATTGCAATGCACAAACCCACGCTATTCATTTTTTCATCATCGCCCCAAGCAAGCCAAACGGTACCGACTGGCTTGTCATCACTGCCGCCGCTTGGGCCTGCGATGCCCGACACTGCCACCACATAATCAGACTCGCTCAGCTCTAGCGCGCCTTGCGCCATTTCTAATACGACTTGTTCACTGACTGCGCCATGATCAAGTAGTGTTTGCGGCGCTACGCCAATAATTTTGGATTTTATTTGATTAGAATAGGTCACAAAACCGGCATGGAACACGCCAGAGCTGCCAGCCACCTCAGTGATCAGCGACGACATTAAACCGCCCGTGCAAGACTCGGCAAAGGTGACTGTTTTATCTTGCTCAGCCAACGCTGTTACTAACGCTTGGCCGAGGCTGGTTTTATTATCGCCAACCACATGGCCACCGAGCAATTGTTTCACCTTTTGTTGCCAGTGCGCTTTATTGCGATGACCTTGCTCGGAATCTGTGGTCAATTTTATTTCAATCAGTGGCATTGCGGCGCGAAAGCCCAACTCGATATCATCAGGCCAATCAGCTAACTGACTGCTTACTCGCTCTTGAATGGTTGACTCGCCAATGCCAAATACCTGAAACTTTGTGACATTTGTGGTGCTGCTGAGATCAAACGTTTGAGATATTATAGGGCTGATTTGCTCGCTAAGCATGGTGCGTAGTTCATGCGGCACTCCAGGCGTGGTGTAAATAGCACAGCCGTTGAGCTGAACAATAAAACCTGGCGCACTGCCCGTTTTATTGTCGATAATGTCACAGCCCTGAGGCAAAATAGCTTGTTTTTTGTTGGCTTGGTTAAGTGGATAACCGCGTTTGTCGCACCACTGGCTCAATTGTTCGAGCGCCAGTGGGTGAACAACTAACGCGGTGTTGGCAGCCCCAGCTAATGCTTGGGCTGTCATGTCGTCAATGGTTGGCCCTAAGCCGCCGTTAATAATTAAGATGTCAGCACGGCGCGATTGGCTGATGATTTCTTCGGTCAGTAATGACAGATCGTCTTTTACTGTGACACGACGAGAAACTTCAAGCCCCAGCAAGCTGAGGTGTTGTGCGATCATTGCCGAGTTGCTGTCGACAACATCACCAGACATTAATTCGTTGCCTGTCAGTAATAATTCAACCGTTAATTTTTTTGTCATTGATCTATGGCCCATGTTTTCAAAATTAGCTTACGGATTAGGCTCAAGCAGTAAAAACCTAGACAGTAAACACAATTGGAGTAAGATAGCGCTTTTGAAATACGAGTGTAACAAAATGGCACAAAAAGCAACAATTTATAAGGCAAGTGTTAATGTTGCCGATATGGATAGAGAAGTCTATCTTGATCAAAGCCTGACGATTGCACTGCATCCATCTGAGACTTTACAACGCATGATGTTACGTGTGGTTGCTTGGGCGGTTAATGCCAATGAACGATTAACGTTCACCAAAGGGCTATGTGATGAAGACGAGCCAGATTTATGGCAAGTTAATTACAGCGATGAAATTGAACTGTGGGTTGATCTTGGCACCCCAGATGAAAAACGAATCAAAAAAGCCAGTGTGCGTGGCAAGCAAGCTGTTATCTATACCTACGGTGAAAACTCAGCTAAAAATTGGTGGAAGCAGCAAAAATCAACCGCCGCCAAATACAAAAACTTGTCAGTATATTTCTTAAGTGACGAATCGATGACAGCCTTAGCTAATGCGGCCGAGCGAACCATGAATTTACAATTTACCATTCAAGGTGGCGAGATTTGGTTAAACACTGAACAAGAAACGATTGCACTCACATTCCAAGCATGGCAGAGCCAAGACTAATTAACCTGCGGTGATTTACTGACAATTTTACTGATACGCTTATGCTGTATCATGCTAGATTAACTAAACTTATTGGCGGACTATAACCGACTGATAATATTTTGATTGATCATTAAACGCCAGTTATTGCCAAAGGAACGTTAGCCATGCCACATTGTCTTATTGAACATTCGAATGACTTAGCACCGTTAAGCTTGCTCACCGCGGTGTATGACGGGGCTAAAAAATCGCAATTATTTTCTAATGCCGATATCAAAACCAGAACCAGAACCCTTGGTTTTGATGATTACCAGTCAGGCCCCATTAAAGCGCCATTTGTTCATGTCACTGCTAAAATCTTATCGGGTCGCAGTTTAGAACAACGGACGATGTTAGCTCAATTGATATTAGCCGAACTTGAAAAGTTAAGCTTAACAGCGACTTCATTAACGGTTGAAGTACTTGAAATAGAAAAAGCATCTTATGCCAAAGTGGTTACCTCAGCTTAGTAAAGCGCGCTATCTAGCTTAAAAATCGCAGCTACTCATTATATCCCTGCTCGTTGTAGTAGCGATTACATTGCGGATTTTAGATAAGCTTAGCGCGCGTAAGCCGACGATTCATATTGGGTAGTGACCTTCCTGCACTAAAAAATACCGTTGCCATAAGGCTAATATTTTTGAAAAACGTGGCAATCAGGTCGTTTAGAGACTATTTTTAAGAGTGGCATTGGCCTTAATAAGCTACTAATCAGTAGCATCAATTTTTGGTGCAGCGTACCAATATACTTCATCGATTTAGTGAGTACAGAATGCTGACGACACCGACGATTTTAGAGCAATACCCAGCTTATAGATACCTTACGACAGCATGCCGTTTAACGGTACTCGTTTGACAGTAGTTTGGGCTGTGTCAGATCAGGTTCAGCCAGCGATTAATGCTTTATTCGTTCATTTTAAGGCACTTAGAAACTCATTCTGCAAGAGAACCAGATCGCTAAACTGGTGGCTTTCAAATAAACTTTCTGAAGTCCTTGATTTTGTAGATGTTATGCTTAACACTGAAAGAGGTAAAGTCAGCATTAAGTCTAGACAAAAAACGAGTTTTTTGAACTAGGCGTTAATTTTCCGGGCTAGATCACCCGAATGTTATACAAACCAAATATGTCAGTTAACGCCACTGTACCATTTTTCATTAGGCTAGGGCGATTGGCCGCACTAACGCCTGCCGAGTTTGCCATTGAAATCGCTAATAATCGCAAGGTGCGACCATCGTCCTCTTGAGTTAGAAATTATAGTGGTAATGTATTGGTGGCGATTTCGCCCAGTTTAGATAAATACGTGGCAAAGTTTATAGATTTTTATAGCAACCTGACACCTGGTATGTATCGAGGTTGTTTTTTTAGCGGACCGAATTGATCAACGGTCGATACGGTGTCTGGCTACTACATTGTGATAACAAACTCGATTTTTTATATTAAATCTCCTGCCTTGAGTCGTAGCGTTAGTGCAATAGCTAACTAAGCTAAGATCATTAAATAGGTAGACTTTTAGCCCGATTGTGTTGATATTGTGCTAATTGATTTAAAGTGTTCAGAGCTCGCACATTTCAGACTGATTATTAGGTACAGTGTCCAAGAGCAATGGTTGGCTAGCATGGGAAAGGGTCGGAAATAATTAGAAAGTGTGCAGCTGGTTAGATATGAGCACTAATTAACCTAAATTAGTGCTTAGTAAGTGCCTATTTAGCCTTTTGTTAAAGTTTCTCAGTTAGTGTCGGCACAAACCTCAAATTGAACTCTTGTAATTTTCGAATCACTAAGTGGAATTTTTTTTATTCATTTTAGCAAACTGGGAGAAACTAGCGATAGCGGAATCAAAAGGTTATCAGGTGAACTAGCACATAACCCTGCAGCGTTATTCATTATTGAGCCCGCTGGTTAGTATTTATAACTTGTTACAAGTTAATGGTGCGTTACGGAGATTAAGCTTAGCAAGATGACTTAGTCGCGAAATTTTGTTCATTAGATGGACGTTTTATTGTTATAAGAGTGGTGAAATGATTAAATTGTTGTCAGTTATAATGGGAATAGTGACTTGTTTATTATTAAATGGACAGTCGCTTACTATAGTCAATCAAAATTGGGTTTTACTCTATGCTGACTTAACAAATTTTTTATTTGGGACAAACGGCTTAAATGCCACTGTTGAAACTATCTTTTTAATCGTGTGGGTACAATTACCACTTCTGTTTTTATTCTCCTTGTTTAGTACGTTCTTGATTTGCATGTTAGGCAGACCAAGATATTATGTTTACTCGTTTTTAACGACGACAATTATGCTATTTTTTATCTTAGATAAGCTGCCAATATTTAATGTTATATTAGAGCCGTTAGACGGTATGCGTTTTTACCATGTGTTGGTCAATTTATTTTTATTCTTAATATTTTTTGTCTATTTTAGCAGCGTTGTTAATAAACATAAGAGTCGCTATATCTAGCGATTCAATACAGCTTTATTATTGTTAGTCAATTGGCTCCAGTGCAGGGGCCATTTTATAATAGTTTAAATAACGCTCAAATAAATGGCGACAGCGCCAAGCGCTATGCCCATTAGTCGATTGATCATTTTAAGCTGTTTAGGCTGGGTTAGCAGCTTACTTATTCTTACCCCAACCAATGCCCAACACGCGATGCCGCAATAACAGACCATAAAGTAGATCGTCACAAATAAGCCCAAGATCACTGGAGAATTAGCGACGTTAAATGCCGCGGACCCAGCCATACAGGCAATCCAAGCTTTAGGGTTTAACCACTGTAACAACAGCCCTTGTTTAAAGGTTGGCTTGGCTGCCTCTTTTTGATGAAGCTTGAATTTGCCAGCAGATAAGAAAATATTAATACCTATATAGCCGATAAAGGCGCTGCCTAAATATTTTAACGTATCAAAGATTAGTGAATACTCACTGGTTATCGCACTAAGCCCTAATCCTATGGTCGTTAATAACAACACAAAGCCAACAGTGGCGCCGCTGATAAAGGGTAGGGTGCGTTTAAAGCCATAGTTAAGCCCACTTGATAAACAAATCAAGTTGACTGGGCCGGGCGAGATCGACATTGATAAAGAAAAAGTGAACATCGCAATAATAAGTGTCATAACAGCTTTCCAAGTTTTTTTATTACTCTAGCTAATTGCTCCATGTACGACTAGGTGCTTTAATTGAATTTAATAATTCGATTAAATAGAACAATTAGATGATTAATGACCTAAAAGCGATGGCTATTTTTGCTGAAGTAATTAAAATGGGCTCTTTTAGAGCGGCCGCTAAAGAATTGAATTTAGCGCCATCGGTGGTGAGTTATCATATTTCACAACTAGAGAAACGGGTAGGTGTTGCTTTGATTTATCGATCAACCCGTCACTTATCAATGACTTGTGAAGGTGAGTTGTTTCATCAAAGTGTGGTTGAAATGTTAAGCGCTGCAAGGCACGGCATTGAACAACTTGGTGGCGAGAGTGCCGAGCCTACTGGGCAGCTAAAAATATCCTTACCGTCGGCTTTATCTAATTCTGCGCTTAATATAAAACTTGCCAAGTTTGCAAAATGTTATCCGAAAATACGGTTAAGTTTATCTTTTAGTGATAATCACGAAAATATCATTGAAAAAGGTATCGATATTGCTATTCGGGCTGGTGCTCTTGAAGACAGCAGCCTTAAGTCTAAAAGTCTAGGTGAAATTAAACGCTTGCTAGTGTGCACTCCTGAGTATTACAACCAACACGATAACCCCCAGCATATTGACGACTTAGCACACTGGCATTGGATTAAGCTGGCACAACTGCCTAATGTCCGAAAATTTTATGACGTGAACAACCAAGTCAGAGAGCTGACTTTTTCGCATCAAGTGAGTGTTAATAATGTCAGTGCCATGAGCCAATTTTGTCAATTAGGGCTTGGCTTAGCAACGCTCGGCGACTATCAGGTCGAGGACTTAATAAAACAGGGACAGCTAGTGCAGGTATTACCACACTGGCGAGTACAAGCTATACCATTAAACGCGTTGTGGGCTGGCAATGTACCCGTGACTAGTAATATAAAGCGGTTGTTAGACTGCTTAAAGCAGGACTAAGCAGTGTGCTTTTAGGGCGTTTACAAAGTCAGTTGTTGTGATGGTCGCTGTATTTTTGACGATGTAGTAGCCAATTAATACCTAGTGGCAATTGTCCGTTGCTATATTTATCCTATTAATCACAAGGAGCACAGCAATGATAAATAAAAAAATACTGATGATTACTGGAGATTTTACCGAAGACTATGAAACTATGGTGCCATTTCAAACCTTGATTGCCATGGGACATAGTGTTGATGCGGTTTGTCCCGACAAACGCAGCGGCGATACTGTAGCTACTTGTATTCACGATTTTGAAGGTGATCAAACGTACACTGAAAAGCGAGGTCATAACTTTACCTTAAATGCCAGTTTTGATGACATTGACCCACAGCAGTACGACGCACTGGTGATCCCCGGCGGCAGAGCGCCAGAGTACCTGCGGTTGAATTCACAAGTACTGACGATGGTAAGGCACTTTTTCACCAGCAACAAACCGGTTGCTGCGGTTTGTCATGGCGCGCAAATATTAACTGCTGCGGGAGTACTCGAAGGAAGAACTTGCTCGGCATATCCAGCCTGCGAGCCAGAAATTGTCCAAAGTGGCGCAAAGTATGCCAATATCGCTATCGACAGTGCGGTGACTGAGGGTAATCTGGTTACGGCGCCAGCATGGCCTGCACACCCTGCATGGCTGGCACAATTTCAGCTGCTATTACAAAAAACTGACGGCTAATACTCTGCGGGGCGACACGTCCCGCTTCTTTATTGGGGATGATATGTGTAAGTTATTTATTGGTGCCGATGCCGATTTGTGGAGTTCAAGTAGCAAGTCGCTTCGGATTGATGGCATGGTCACTAGTGTCCGGCTAGAGAACTATTTTTGGTTGGCACTGACTGAAATTGGTCACCGGGATCAGCTCAATATCCCGCAATTACTGACTAAACTCTATCACGAATCTATCGATGCCGGACACGACTTGGGCAATTTTAGTTCCTTTTTACGCGTCTGTTGCATGCGTTATTTAACATTACAGTTAGCGGGTCAAATTCCTGTCGATCCACAAGTTCCGCTCTCAACACTGCCGGCGGATGAAATACTGCGTAGCGAAATAAAAAGCCTGCACTAGGTATTAAACCAAGCCTTCAACAAGGGACAGGCATAACTATCTCTATTATTCCTCTAAAGATTAGGCACGAATTCTATTCGTGAGCACGCTCTTTTTAGAGACAAAAAACAATTGTGCTATGAGTAAGTTTGGCAGCCAACATGCCCACGCTATATATGGATAAACGATCATGAAATCCATTTGCAGAGCCCCTAGGGTAATACCAAGATAAATCCGTAGCGTTATACCTGCTAGTGTCAGGCTAAAATTACGCATCATCCAATTTCGGTGGCCAAGTACATTGCCTTGTCGAATGGTTGAGAAAGCCATAAATCCGGTATATATCCATAAAAGGGCCAGTGCGCCAAACCCCGTTTTAGCCAATAAACCGCCTTGGGCAATCGTTGCCATTTGTAATCCAGATAACCCACCTAGCAATACTGCGAATAGATATAAACGACCAGTAAATCGATGAAGTTTTAAATAACGGGAACGTAGCCAAGTGCTCATTTGAACAACACCCAGTGTCAGGGCAATACCAGCACTGCTAAGGTGAATATAAGTTGCCACCGCGCCGCTCTGTAGCCGCTCTTTAATAAAAGGCGCCCCCATTTCAGGGATAAAGAACAGACTTATTGAATAACCCGACACACCAATCGCAAACAGGAGCATTAAAAACCAAAGAGATCGTTTTGAAATTAACATGTGGATTTTTCCTTTGTTGTTATGAGTAAGTATCGCTTGTATTTGGTTTTATGTAGTATAGGTATACATATTTAAGTAAGGAAGGTGCGCTAGCTCATGATGGGTATACGTAAATGGATAGGGTAAGTTGGGAACAAATTCGGCACTTCTTAACGGTTGCTGAGCTGGGTAGCGTGTCAGCGGCAGCGCGGGAGTTAAATATATCTCAGCCAACTTTAAGCCGACATATTCAACTATTGGAACGTCAGACCAAGCTTAGCCTGTTCCAGCGCTCGACGAGTGGCTTGCAGCTAACCGATGCGGGGGCAGATCTCGTAGAAACTGCGCGTAAAATGTCGTTAGCGGCAGATCAATTTGATCGTCAGGTAAAAGGTACCAGTACCGAATTTACTGGGGCAATAAGGTTGAGTGCTACCCAAATCATGGCGGCCTACATTTTACCGCCTGCGTTAGCTGCGTTTCAGAAACTGCATCCGAAGCTGCACCTTGAAATTGACGTGAACAATTTAGCAACCAACCTGCATAAGAGAGACGCCGACATTGCCTTGCGCATGTTCAAGCCAAGTGAACCCGATTTAGTCTGTCGCCGCCTGCCAGATATTAAACTCGGTTTTTATGCTCATCAATCCTATGTTGAAAAATTCGGGCTGCCTAATAGTATTGAAGAACTAAAAAACCACAACCTTATCGGTTTTGATAAGAATCTCACCTTTATCAATCAAGCCGGTGATGCTGGAATGGATATGTCAGCAGATGATTTCTTTTTGCGTACCGATTGTTTTTTAACGCAACTAGGACTAATGCGTGCAGGGGCCGGTATTGCTGTATGCCAAGTTCCAATTGGGGAGTACTACACAGAACTCAGGCCAATATTGCCCGGTTTTCAACTGCCTCCCTTGGAATGTTGGCTGGTGGCTCACCCTGACGTGCAAGTTAGCCGAGGTATAAAAGCGCTGATGACTTTTCTGGCAGATTGGTTTGACCAAGCCCCTTATCAACATTTGACCCTTTCAACTAAAGTTCAACAAGAAAATTCAACAAGGGACAGCCATTACTAAGTCGTTGATATAAAAATAATGGTGCTGGTGGTGGATCTATCGGAACTAGCCCCTACGCGGGCTATCTTACGAATTAGGCTCAAATCCATCTACTAGAATTCATTTATTAAGGTTGGACTAAATTTTGGATAAAGCAGAGCCTGAGATTTCTCTCACCTTCTTGGGGTTTTTGTAATGAATTGCTTAGCTGGGATGCTTACACCAGCTTTTACCGTGACTATGGGCAAAGGTACGTAAATGTTCAGTGGATCCAGCAAAGCTGCCATATTGTCGTCGGAAATATTTGACTGCTATAATAAAATCGTCTTCATTGATACCCAGTGTCGTCAATATTGTCGGTGCTTCTAGGTTGATATAACTCGATTTGTTAGGATCAACGTGGTGACCACTCCAATCAACTAATTCAAAATAATCTAAATAGTTAAATGGAATAGCTTTGGAATTATCAGCACCAGCAAAGGGCAGTAAAGTATTGGGTTGAGCGGCTACAGTGATGTCATGGTTGTGCTTGGTTTGTTGTTTTTGATGGGATTTATATTGGGCAATACGTTTTTGAATCGAAGTGAAATTACTTTGAGATATATTTGATGAAATACCCGCTCGAATAGGATTTAAATCAACATATGCCATGCAACTCAGTAGGGCTATATCATCAAGTAACGCCTGAGATTTAAAGCGGCCTTCCCAAAAACGTCCAGTGCATCTATCTTCTTTATTCGCTTGTCGAGCAATGTGTTCATTTAAGCACTTCATGAACCATGATATGTCGTAAAGTCTTGCTCGCCATAACTCAACTAGCTTTCTACCGCGTCAAAATGAGCAGGGCTTATTTTATCCTCGGTTAAGTAGCGGTCTACTAACAAATGTCCATTAAACAATCGATACCAGCGATCAATTACTTCATCCATTGACCAAGTCTCAGCCGTAAACTTGTCTACTTGAAGCACCAGATGGTAGTGATTGCTCATAACTGCATAAGCAGCGATATTAATTGAAAAAACATCAGATAAGGTTGTAAAGCGATCAACTAACCACTGCCTTCGATGGTCAAAGTTTTTACCGCTAATATTATCATCGCCACATAAATAGCTGCGACGAACACAACGGTTGATAACGTGATAAAAACTGGTGGCGGTTAAATCAATTTGAGAATGTCTTGCGCGGGTCATATGTCACCTCAGCTAGTGGAATGTAGCACTGGAGAGTATAGGACATAGATGATTTTAATGCTTAAACGTGGTTATATTACTATTAAATCAATAATATAGTTATGGGTGTCCCCAGTTTACCTCCCAATTTTTAGTCAGAATTGATAACCACCTCCCGGTGGTTATCGTTATTTATCTAAGTGTATTATTGCCACCACAGTGCCAGCACAGGGAAGGTGACTAGCAAGGTAAGTGCCAATACCTGTAAGCCGATAAAGGGCAGCACAGCGCGGAAAATATGGGCCAAGGTTACATCGGGTGGTGCGACACTTTTTAGGTAGAAAGCGGCAGGGCCGAAGGGCGGGGTCAGAAATGATATCTGCATGTTCATCGAGAACACTACGCCAAACCAAATAGGGTCATAGCCTAGTTGGATAATGATAGGCACAAATACTGGCATGGTTAACAATGCGATGCCGACCCAATCAAGGAACAGGCCTAACAGGAACAAAATTGCCATCATCAACAATAAGATAGAAAGCGGGCTACCGTCGCCAAAGTTAAGAATTAAATTCTCCACAAAGCGCATGCCACCCATCAAATTGTAGACTCCCACAATCATAGTTGCGCCGATGCCTATCCAGATTATCATGCCGCAAGTTCGTAAGGTCTGTTTGGCACTTTCACGCATCAGCTCCCAGTTGAGCTCGCCGCGTACCCATGTGGAAAGAGTGATCCCGGCTACACCAATGCCAGCAGCTTCTGTGACTGAGGCGATGCCTGCATAGATACTGCCCAAAACAGTGAAAGCCACCGCAACAGGCAAGGCGACGCCGCTCATAATTTTCCATTTTTCGGCACTGCTCATCGATAATTCTTGTTCATCGGCAATCGGTGCAAGGCTTGGGTCTATATAACAGCGTACGAGCACGTAAATAACATAAAAAATTGCGAGTAAGAAGCCCGGTACAAAAGAGGCCGTAAATAGATCGCCAATAGAGACGTTAGCAATTAAGCCATAGATAATCAGTACGATCGAAGGGGGAACCATCGTGCCTAAAGCGCCACCTGCACAAACGACACCAATCGCAAGGTTGCGGTTGTATCCCATGCGCAACATTTGCGGCAGTGCTAATAAACCCAATAATACAGTTTCGCCGCCGATAATACCGGACATCGCCGCAAGAAACACAGCGACCACTAAGGTTTGAACTGCCACACCGCCGCGTATTTTACCGCCAACCAAACGCATGGCATTAAATAGATCCCTAGCAATGCCAGATCGGTCGAGTATCGCGGCCATCAAGACAAACATCGGTACAGCGACAAAGACATAGGAGGTCGAAAAACTGTAAATTCTGCTAATCAGCAATGGGGTCGCGTGAGGGCCGATCCAAAAAACAGCAAAAAATAATGCAACGATCCCCGTTACTATTGCCAGCGGCATGCCTGAGGCCAAAAGCACAAACATGATGCCCAGCATTAGTAAGCTGCCCCATTCTATGCCAATCACCGATAAATCAAATAATTCAAACATTTTTGTTTCCTTTAGGTGCCGTGATTAGCTTAAGCAATTGCAGCAGGTATTGAAATAACATCAGTAGCACCACACAAAATAGCGCTGATTTTACGATTGCAGGTAGCGCGGGATCCCAGGCGCTACCGCTGGTTTCCATCCGAAAATCGCCCCAAGGAGCAAAAAGCGATTTATAAGCGACGCCATAAGCCGCCCAACTCAGGACCAGCATATAAATTAAGCCGAGCGTGGCAATAAAGATATCTAGGTAATGACGCACACCGTCTGATACCCAGTCGTAGATAATGCCAATCCGGATGTGACGATTGCAGGCCAAGCAATAACTGCCAGAATACATAAAGCAAATGGCACAAAATAAGGTAGTGGTTTCGTGGACCCAGATAGTTGGGGCATCAAAAATATAACGCATCATAATTTCAAAAATAATGATGCAGGCACTGAGCAGGAAAACCACGCTTAACATATCGCCAAATTGGATAATTAGCTTATCCAGTGACGTAATAGGCTCATGGTTATCGGAGGCGCGTAGCGCACTGTTGTCTGGGCTATTCATAATTAATCGCCTTTTATGTAAGGTCTTTGGAGATCGAGCGACAAGGAACTGTACGAATCTAGAAAGAAGATAGGGTGATACTCAAGCGGGTATCAATTGCCCTAAATTCAGCTGTTGAATCACAAAATAAACACAAGTTTTTGATGTTAGTCAAAAACTTGCGCTTGGTTATCGTAGCAAGTTACGACTTATAACATGCCTTTGTCCGATAAATACTTAGAAAGCACGTTATACACTTTTTTAGCATTAGGCGACTTTTGGGAAAAAATTTGCCACTGTCCTTGAGCAATACTACGGAACTTATTACGTTCTTCCTTGCTCCAGTCATGAATAGTGATGTCGCCGGCGGCGTTCGCCACTGCAACGGCTTTGATGTCATTATTCTTCAACGTCGTCATGATATTGTTGGAAAAATCTTTCACCGAACTTAAGATTATTTTTTGGGTCGCAGCAGGAATTTTTTGCCAAGTTTTCTGCGTCATCGACACTTCAATCAGCGGCATTGAATGGAACCCCGGGTAAACTGGGTGTTTGGCTATTTTGTGTAAGCCCTGCTGTTGATTGGTTGAGAAAACCGTGTAATCAGCGGCATCAATTAACCCTTTATCTAGCGAGGTATAAACCTCAGAACCTGGTAGGTTTACCGGCGTTGCGCCCGCTGCTGCAAACACTGCCTGCACTAAACCTTCAGGTGCTCTTAGTTTAAGACCTTTTAGATCGGCAACACCATTAAGCGGGACTTTAGAAACGAATGCCTCAAGACCCGTCGCGGTAGCACCAAGGAATTGCACACCGTACGGCGCAAGTAACTCTTCATACAACTCGCGCCCACCACCGTTATTGATGAAATCCATCATTTGGGCAGGATCGCCCCAAGCACCAACAGTATTACCAAGCAGACCAAACGCTGGATCTTTACCTGAGAAGTAACCCGTTGCAGTAATGTGACCATCGAGAATGCCTGAGCCAACCGACTCTAGAGTTTCGGTGTGCTTGACTATAGACCCAGCCGGCAGCATTTCAACGCTCACGACACCGTCGGTCAGTTTATCAATACTATTTGCCCAATCTTGCATCAGCACATAGTTGGCGTTACCAGCGTTATCACTTGACTGAAACTTCAAGTTAAATTCAGCCGCTAAAACAGTGCTGGTCATTAAGCTGATACCTGCCACAGATCCGATCAGGGTCTTTGAGATAACAACTGCTTTTCTAGAGAGATTTGATTTATTTATTTTCATTATTAGCCTCTATTATGTTTGTTGTACGTTTAATTGAATTACTCGAGCCCGTTTTTCATTAAAGGGCTTTAACTATCTGAACTACCAGTTGGTCAACCGGGTTATTGATTGAAACCGTGATCAAATTTTCTGCTTGATCCGGCTCTTCCAATGCGTCGAATTGGCTGTCAATGAGCGACAGCGCCATAAAATGATTTTCACGCGCCGCCATGCGGCTGTGTATTTCTGCTCGGCTACCTTTGAGATAAACAAAATGCAGATTATCAAGATTGTTAATAAGCTGCTGTCGGTAGTTTTTCTTTAGGGCAGAGCAGGCCAGGACAAACCCTTTACTATGCGAGATACGCTCGCTGATAGTATGGTTTAAAGTCGCTAACCAAGGGGCTCGGTCCTCATCGGTAAGTGGAATGCCAGCGCTCATTAGGGATACATTTTTCTTGGTGTGAAAATCATCTCCTTCTAAAAAGTCAATGGCTAGCAAACTGGCTAAATTTTTACCCACGGTGCTTTTACCACTACCAGCGACGCCCATGACAATAATATACATATAATTTGTGAACTCCCAACAAAAGATAGCGCTAACATTGGTTGTTGTCGCTTATTACTTAGCCTGTTTGCAAGCAGGTTACTACCTTGAAAGTAACTGAGTCAAGACAATTCATAAATTAATGTTAGCGCTAACATAGGTTGCCTTGACCTAGTTGATACTATATTCTTACTGTTAAATATTTAGAGTTAAGGTCGATAAGTGAGCAGAGATAACGCTGGTGATAAGCTGGGTAAAAACGGTTCACGCAGTAAGGGGCGTGTTACGTTAAGCGATGTCGCTAAAGTAGTGGCCGTCAGTGCTATCACGGTGTCTAGGGCGTTAAATGATCCAGACAAAGTTAACCCCAAATTACGCGCCCGAATCGAGCAGGCTGTCGCCGATCTAGGCTATGTACCTAACAAAGCAGCTAGATCTCTGGCGACTAGCCGTACCCAAACGTTGGCTGTTGTTATCCCTACTATTTCAAATGCGGTATTTAGCAATGTGTTGAAAGGTATATACGATCAAACGGTAGGCAATAATTATGAAGTGTTATTCGCTAATACCTACTATTCGCTTCACAATGAAGAGAAGGTCATTGCTAAATTATTAGCCCAACACCCTGACGGCATTATCACCACTGGCCTCGATATTACCGAACGATCCAAGTCAATGTTATTGGCTGCGAATATTCCTTTGGTGCAAATAATGGAGGTGGGCACGGGTGATGTCATTGATATGTGCGTCGGTTTTTCTCATTTCGAAGCTGGCGTCGCGATGGCGGAATATTTGATAGGGCAAGGTTATCGCAAGATTGGCTTTATCGGTGCACAAATGGATTTTAGATCACAGCGGCGTATGCAGGGTTTCCTCTCTAAATTGGCTGACGCGGGCCGAGAGACCGATAAATATGTTTTGACCACCACCATACCATCAGACATTAAACTGGGCGGTCAGCTATTGTCTGATTTGTTGGCTAAACAGCCTGACGTCGATGCAATTTTTTGTAACAATGACGATTTAGCCTACGGTGCAATTTTTGAATGTCAGCGTCGAAAATTACGTATTCCCGAGCAAATTTCCATTGCTGGTTTCAACGATCTCGATGCGTCGGCCTCGATCAACCCATCGTTAACAACGATCAAAACCCCACTGTATGAAATTGGTAACACTGCTGCGAAATTGCTGATTGATACATTAAATGGCCGACCTATCTCGTCGAAAACGCTAGATTTAGGTTTTGAGCTAATCACTCGTGACAGTGCTTGAATTTAGTTGCTGCCGCTTCTCAATACTATTGTTGATCCCTCAATAGGTGCAATTTAACGACTCGTTGCACCTATATCTGAAATACCCGCCATAAAACTAAGCTGAAAATAATTAAGTGTCTGTTTTGTAATGATAAATAATTGTTGGCTTGGAATTTGCGATTGAAGGCTCTCACAGCTGATTTTGATGAGATAAACACTACTTGGGTATTATTGGACAGGATTTAACATGGAACTAGACAGACGCCGCAGCCAAAAATTTAAAAAAAGCTATTTCACTAAAGAGCAGGTACCGCAGTATAGTGTTGCGTTACTGGAGACAATTGAGGCCCGTAATAATCGTTTGCATAACACCCTAGAAAACTACGGCTACGCGGTAGTGACAAGATTACCCGTACAAGCTGATCTAGTTGCGTTACTGGCTAATATCGAGGTAGATATTGTGATTATCAATGTTTATACACTTGAGCCTGACGTAATTTTAGGCATGAAAGCACTCCATAAAGTTAACCCGCACCCAGTGATTATTGTTTCTCAGCAAGATGCACATGAAATTATTACCTTGGCGGTTAAATCTGGTGTTAGTGCGTATGTTGTTGATGATATTGAGCCGCAACGATTGCCTTCGGTAATTACTGTGGCAAAAGCGAGGTTTGATGAATTTCAGTTGCTGCGCCAAGAGTTGATGGTAACTAAAGATAAGCTGGCCAACCGCAAACTACTCGAGCGTGCTAAGGGGTTATTAATGAAACATCGCAACATTAGCGAAGATGCCGCGTTTGCCAGTTTACGAAAAATGGCGATGGATAAAGGACAAACCATCCCCGTGGTAGCTCAAAACATTATTGATGTGCTGACAATGATTAATGAAGACATCAATGTATGAGCAACACGATGATACAAAATTGGTGCAGCGAACTAAAACTATGCACTGATAGTGGGCTAAAATATAGCAATTAATAGAGTAAGTTCGATTAAAACACCGATAAACCGCCAATGTTAACATTGGCACAGTATGTGCTGTATGTATTAAAGAGAATTAAGAATATTTAAGAATATTTAAGAATATTTAAGAATATTAATAGTTTAAAAAATCAGCGTGCTGCACCACTGTGTCGTTCGCACGATAGAATTGATTGAATACTTTTTGTCAACGGCGATAAAAAGTAACAGCTAGGCTGCAATGTTGCAGTCGATATGTATTGAGCAAAGGCGCTCATTAATCCACTACCTTAATTGGTGGTGGCTTAATGGGCGCTTTTTTTTTGGTTAAAAAA